>OIZL01000227.1_pt1 | contig 48224 bp, 44 predicted proteins | sample 1588541 | NCBI WGS metagenome assembly OIZL01 (sample SAMN03283285) | human gut metagenome | biome: human-associated habitat; material: feces | host: Homo sapiens | place: Peru | collected 2012 | reverse complement strand
CAGTGAATATAGGCCATGTGTCGCTCCCCGCACGGGGGGCGTGGATTGAAATGCTATCGGCATAGCCATAGAGCGAAGCGAGACGAAAGTCGCTCCCCGCACGGGGGGCGTGGATTGAAATTAATAGTATCAAGTTAATAGTTGAGGGGATTCCATGTCGCTCCCCGCACGGGGGGCGTGGATTGAAATATAGTTGATCAGCCAATCATAGCCGCTCATGTCGTCGCTCCCCGCACGGGGGGCGTGGATTGAAATTTGAGTATTTGCATACGGTCTACAATCTGCAATTGGTCGCTCCCCGCACGGGGGGCGTGGATTGAAATATTTTCTTTGCGCTCTACTATTTTTCCAGACAGCGTCGCTCCCCGCACGGGGGGCGTGGATTGAAATAACTGCTACAAAATCAGTTATATCACTGCCAACCGTCGCTCCCCGCACGGGGGGCGTGGATTGAAATTTATATTACTATTATAACATAAAATAGAGGGTATGTCGCTCCCCGCACGGGGGGCGTGGATTGAAATATGTCTATAAAAACTGGTATATAAACGCAGATAGTGTCGCTCCCCGCACGGGGGGCGTGGATTGAAATATCAGTATCTGCACAATATGGGCAATCTTTGCCGTCGCTCCCCGCACGGGGGGCGTGGATTGAAATTTAAACAGCGGCGACACGGCGCAGACAATAAGCAGTCGCTCCCCGCACGGGGGGCGTGGATTGAAATGCCGCGGGCATACAGGCTGTATGCGTTGCCGGTGGCGTCGCTCCCCGCACGGGGGGCGTGGATTGAAATCGGCAGGGTGAACAGCCGCACCATGTACGCTAAGAGTCGCCCCCCGCACGGGGGGCGTGGATTGAAATAATAAAAATCCAATAATTGACGCACAAACGGTAGGTCGCCCCCCGCACGGGGGGCGTGGATTGAAATGTAAATTTTTTGTAGCGACAACCACATTTCCCCGGCGTCGCCCCCCGCACGGGGGGCGTGGATTGAAATTGCATGGCGTTGTAAAGTTCTTCTGCCGTGGTGGTCGCTCCCCGCACGGGGGGCGTGGATTGAAATTGCTCAAGGTTGACCTGGGCATACCCCGGTTTTACGTCGCTCCCCGCACGGGGAGCATGGATTGAAATATTATACTACCAAATTATATAAAAGTAAAGTCTTTGTCGCTCCCCGCACGGGGAGCGTGGATTGAAATGTTTAATTCGGTAGATACAGCCGTAACGACTACAAGTCGCTCCCCGCACGGGGAGCGTGGATTGAAATGGTTCCGGCCTGTACACCTTTGAAACTACTGTCGGTCGCTCCCCGCACGGGGAGCGTGGATTGAAATTCCGGGGCGGCGCTCATTGCGGAGGCACACAGCGAAGTCGCTCCCCGCACGGGGAGCGTGGATTGAAATACAATTTGAAGGTGAATTAGATAGCAGCATAAAGTCGCTCCCCGCACGGGGAGCGTGGATTGAAATTTTGCGCTTAAAACGTCTATACCCGCGTTATACAGTCGCCCCCCGCACGGGGGGCGTGGATTGAAATATAAATAAGCAGATAATTTTGCTATGGAGGTTCAGCCGTTCCCTATGAGGGGATGAGGAAGATTAAAAACTTCAGCGGGCAAAAGGGCCGCGTCAAACCAAGCAGATAGGCATTTCAAAACTGAAATGGCGGCGAGCCAATGCCATTATGAAGTCAGCGCAAAAGGACGCCAGAAAAGTAAATGTTCAAGATATACTTTGCCCCTGAAAAATATCATAATCATCAATCATTATCAAAAAATATATTGTTTTTTGGGGCTGTTATGGTAAAATAAAAAATAAACCAAGGCGATGGCACCTGAACATAAATCTACTCGGCGCAAATCAAATACCAATCGCCAAAAAATTCAACGGAGGATAATAGAATGAAGAAAATCATTGCATTGCTCATGGTACTCGCTATGGCGCTTGCCGTCTGCGCTTGCAGCGCACCCGCGCCTGCCACCGAGGAAACCACGACCACCACTGAAGAAACCACTGCTCCCGAGCAGACCGCAGAGACCGCAGAGGCCAAGACCTACAAGATCGGCGTTGCCATCTATCAGTTCGACGACAACTTCATGACCCTCTACCGCAACGAGCTCCAGAGCTATATGGAGAGTTTGCAGACCGACAACGTAAAGTACGACATCACCATCGTAGACGGTAAGAACGACATGGCTACCCAGACCGAGCAGATCAACAGCTTCATCACTCAGGGCGTTGACCTCATCATCTGCAACCTCGTTCAGACCTCCTCTGCCGACACCATCATCAACAAGGTGGTGGAAGCCGGTATCCCCCTCGTGCTCATCAACCGCGAGCCTTTGGCCTATGACGCAGACGGCAAGACCCTTGACGAGCAGTATGAGGGCATCCTGAACAACCCCTATGTATGCTATGTCGGCGCTGACGCCCGTCAGTCCGGCACCTATCAGGGCGAGATCGTTGCCGCCCTGCCTGACAAGGGCGATGTGAACGGCGACGGCACCGTATCCTATGTAATGATCGAGGGCGACCCCGAGAACATCGACGCACAGTACCGCACCGAGTTCTCTATCAAGGCTCTTACCGATGCCGGTATCAAGGTCGAGTGCCTTGACGACCAGGTCGGCAACTGGGCGACGGATAAGGGCCAGCAGATCGCTGCTAACGCCCTGGCAAAGAACGGCGACAAGATCGACGTGATCTTCTGCAATAACGACGCTATGGCGCTGGGCGCTGCCGCTGCCATCACTGCCGCTAACCGCACCGTTGGCAAGGACATCTATCTGCTGGGCGTTGACGCTCTTGAGCAGTGCCAGGAGATGGTAAAGAACGGCACCATGACCGGCACCGTTCTGAACGACCATGTAGGCCAGTCCCACAAGGCGGTGGACGTAGCTGTTCAGGCTCTCAACGGCGAGGCCATCGAGAACTACTACTGGGTAGACTACGTAAAGGTAGACGCTTCCTACTTTAAATAATTCCCATTGACCTTTGGGGGTGTTGTGTATGCAGCACCCCCGTTCACAATTTTCTTATGATTGGAGGCATTTGAAATGTCTGAGTTTCTGCTGGAGATGCGCGGTGTGTGCAAGTCCTTCCCCGGCGTAAAGGCGCTGGACAACGCACAGCTCTGCCTCCGTCCCGGCTCGGTCCACGCCCTGATGGGCGAGAACGGCGCCGGTAAATCCACACTTATGAAATGTATGTTCGGCATCTATAAGATGGATGCCGGTGAGATCCTGTTCAATGGTGATCCGGTCACCATCCACGACCCTATGGAAGCGCTCAGGATGGGCATTGCGATGGTACATCAAGAGCTGCAGCCAATACCCGCAAGGACGATCGGAGAGAATATTTTCCTGGGCCGCTACCCCATAAAGAAGCTGCTCGGCTTTATTCCGACCGTTGACCATAAAAAAATGTATGAAGATACCGCAGCGCTGCTGAAGAAGGTCCATATGGACTTTGATCCGCGCCAGATGCTTGGAAAGCTCAGCGTATCGCAGATGCAATTGGTAGAGATAGCAAAGGCGGTTTCAGCCAACTGTAAGATCCTGATACTGGATGAGCCGACCTCCTCACTTACCCAGAATGAGGTCGAGGCGCTGTTCCGCATCATAGAGGAGCTCAAGGCAGAGGGCGTTGCGATTGTATATATTTCGCATAGGATGGATGAGATCCTTCACATCAGCGATGAAGTCACCATCATGCGCGACGGTCACTATATCGGCACATGGGATGCCAAAGACCTGACGACCGATATGATCATTTCCCGCATGGTCGGCCGCGAACTCGCCAATCTTTATCCTAAGCGCGAAAATGTTCCCGGGGACGTCGTATTCTCCGTCCGCGATTTCACCTCGATCAACCCGAAGAGCTTCCGGGGCGTTTCCTTCGATCTGCGCCAGGGCGAGATACTCGGCCTGGGCGGCCTTGTGGGCGCGCAGCGCACGGAGCTTATGGAGGGGCTTTTCGGTACGCGCTCGCATAAGAGCGGCAAGATATTCTTCCGCGGCAGGGAGCTGAAGATCAACCGCCCGAAGGACGCCATAGATCAGGGAATAGCGATGCTGACAGAGGATCGCCGCCTTTCCGGAATAATGGGCGTCCTGTCCGTAGCGGATAATATTTCCATCTCTTCCCTCCGGCAGTATCTTGACTTCAACATTATGCTGGACAGTCGCAAGATCGAGCAGCTGGTTGAGGATAACGTTAAGAAAATGAACATAAAGACTCCATCCAGCAAGACCCTTATTCAATCCCTCTCCGGCGGGAATCAGCAAAAGGTGCTGATAGGGCGCTGGCTGGCCAATGCCCCGGATGTGCTGATACTGGACGAACCTACGCGCGGCATCGATGTCGGCGCAAAATACGAAATCTACTGCATAATTGCGGAGCTTGCGAAGCAGGGCAAATCCATCATAATGATCTCCAGCGAAATGAGCGAGCTTATCGGCATGTCCGACCGCATCATGGTAATGTGCGATGGGCGGCTGACCGGCACTATCGACGGGAAAGACGCCACGCAGGAAAGCATCATGAACCTTGCCACGCAGTTCGCATAAACAGAGGAGGAGAAAAGCCATGCAGCTCAAAAGCTTCAATTTCCAGAAATTCTGGAAGCTCGTAAAATCCAACCCCATCGTGGTACTGCTGGTGGTAGTTGGCATTATCGTAGGCTTCACCAAGGACAACTTCTTTTCCTGGAGCAATTTCGGTAACCTGACCAGCAACACAGCCGTCCGCTTTTTGATCGCGCTCGGCGTTTCCGGCTGCCTCATCACCAAGGGCACCGACCTTTCAGCGGGCCGGCAGGTGGGCTTTGCCGCGTGTCTGGCGGGCGTACTGCTGCAGCGCGCAAATTACTCCGGCAGGCAGTTCCCCGATATGCCGGAGATGAATATGTTCGTCGTGCTGTTTATCGTGCTTATCATAGGCGCGCTCTTCGGCCTTCTTAACGGACTTATTATTTCCTATCTGAACGTACCGCCCTTTATTGCGACCCTCGGCACCCAGACCGTCGTTTACGGCCTCTCTCTGGTATTTACCGATGCAAAGCCTATCGGCGGCTTTCAGGATATATACACCCAGCTCATCAACGGCCGCATAGGAAGCAGCGGAAAGGGCTTTTACCTGCCGTACCTGCTGCTGGTGGCGCTGGTGTTCGGCCTGCTCTTCTGGTTCATTTATAATAAAACCTGCCTCGGCAAGTATATGTATGCCATAGGCGGCAACGAGATTGCGGCGGAGGTTTCCGGCGTCAATACAAAAAAGACCAAGATCATCATCTATATGACTGCCGGTATAATGTATGCAATGGCCGGTTATCTTCTGGCCGCAAAATCCGGCGGCGCATCGGCCTCCATGGGCAACGGCTATGAGCTTGAGGCCATCGCCGGCGCTACCATCGGCGGCGTTTCCACGACGGGCGGCATAGGTACGGTCGGCGGCATACTCGTGGGCGTTCTGGTTTTCGAATTCCTGAAGATCGTGCTCCAGTTCCTGGGCGTCAACCCCTACTACAACTACATCGTACAGGGCATCGTTATCGTCGTCGCCGTTGCGCTGGATATAAGAAAGTACATAGCGAAGAAGTAAACGGAGGAAAGGAACATAAAACCCCGCCATGGCGGGGTTTTATTAATTTAAAAAACAACGAGCCTGTGCAATGGGGAAAAGTCGCGCTATGCTATCGAAGGCCGAAGGTGGCGGCGCTATTTGGCGTTGCGGCTGCTGAAGGATATAAGCACGAAATCATCCTCTCCGCAATTCTTAAGGTTGTGCTTTGTGCCGGCATATATATATATGCTGTCGCCTTTTTTTAAATAGATGATCTCATTTTCAAAATATACATCTGCAGATCCTTCAAGAACAAACATACATTCATCGTATGTGTGCAGTATCATGCCCTCTGAGGAAAAGCATCCGGAGGGTGTGGTATAGATAGTTCCGCGCATGGCACAATCATCGTTGATAGGGGTAAAGACCTCGCTCTTTGTCTTGAGCTCGGGAAGGATTACTTTGTTGCGCTGATCGGCAAAGGATACATAAAATGATCTGTCTTGAGGGGGAGACTGTTCTGGGTTTTCGGGGGCAAGCAGGGATACCATGGGAATATTAAGAGCCTCTGAGAGCTTGCGGAGCACGGAAAGAGAGGGCTGCTTTAGCCCGCGCTCTATTTGGCTGAGATAGCTGGCTGTACAGCCTATATCAGCGCTTAGGGTGGATAAATTTATGTTTTTTGCCTTCCTGATAGATTTAAGATAACTGCTGTTTACCATGTCCGAAAAGCTCCTTTATATGCCGCAGGTTAGTATCATCAATATAATTATAAATTACAAATTATTCTTTTTCAAGGACGATGATAAGCGCGGGCCTGGTTGCTGCGGAGGAACAATGATTGCAGCAAAGAAAAAGGCGAGTATTGCGCATCGGATGAGACAAAATAGTGAAATAATTTAATATTGACAAATATAAAAATCACGATTAAAATACGGTTAATTAACATATAGTTAATTAACGGCGACGTAGACATCGTATATCAGTGAACAAAGCAAGCATAACACGGAGATAGGAGAAGAAAAAATGGAAAGCAGCAAGGTCGGGCGCAATATACCCCAGATACCTGTGGTGGATGCACATTATGACTTGGGTATGTTTCTACAGCAAGAACGGCAAAAGGGAAAGCGAAAAATAATAGAGACAGAGCTTATGCCGGAATTGAGGCGGGGCGGGGTCCAGGTTTTGGTAAGCGCTATATATATAGATGAAAACAGCGTCAGCGGCAGCGCGCTGAGGCAGGCCTGTAACCAGATCGCGGCATTGCAGGCAGAGATGAAGGAGTCGCCTGACCTGTTTTCCGTGTGTACCTCCGCCATGGAAATAGAAAAGGCGAGCAAAGAAGGGAAGCCGGCTATTATCATGTCCTTTGAGGGGATAGAACCGCTGGGGAGAAATGTCGAGCTTCTGGATTTCTTTTATGAATCGGGTGTAAGGGGAATAGGGCTTGCACATGCCCGGAGGAACTTGGCCTGTGACGGTGCCATGTACACAAGCAGCCCGCACAATATCGGGGCCGGGTTGACTGACTTTGGCGTAGAGCTTGTGGAAAAAGCACAGGAGCTCCACATGCTGATAGACGTCTCGCATTTGAACGACGCCGGAACGAAGGATGTGCTGGATATCGTCAAGGGACCCGTCATAGCCAGCCACAGCAACTGCCGCGCACTGAATCCAACGTTGAGGAACATCGACGATACACTGCTGCGGCGCATTGCGGACAGCGGCGGAGTCATAGGGCTCAATGGATGCAGCGTGCTGGTAAGCGACAGAGAAGGCAACGCAAGCATGGAAATGTTGATAGAGCATTTAAACCATCTGGTGAATGTTGCCGGTATAGAGCATGTGGGCTTAGGCTTCGACATAGCTCAGATGATACTTCCGGATGCGTACATAACGGTGAATGGGATAAAGCAGAAGGTCGTGGATATCGTTGCCAGCCACGGGGATATACCGGAGTTTACCGAGGAGCTTCTGAAGCATGGATATACGGAGGAAATGCTGAGGAAGATATACGCGGAGAACTTCCTCAGAGTATATCGGGACGTGCTGGTTTGATAATAGATTAAAAATCGGCTTTACATCATAAAAGCATCGATTAAAGAAAAAAGAAAAGGAGAAAAAAGATGAAAAAATTGATTGCACTCGTGTTGTCGCTGCTTGCAGTGGCAAGCCTTGTAGCAGGCTGCAGCTCGGGCAAAGGCACAACCGTAAACAGCGGAGAAAAGTCCGTCACCTTCTCCCTGCTCTCTTCCCCTGCCAGCCTTGACCCCGCGACGACAACGGATGGCCACTCCCTGATGGTAGAGACCCAATTGTTCAGTATGCTGGTAGAAAGCAAAGGCGGCACCTCCAGCGAGATAAAGCCTGATATAGCTGAGAGCTGGGAAATTAGCGAGGACGGGCTGACCTACACGTTTAAGCTCCGCGACGATGTATATTTCCACAACGGCAAGCTGCTGACCGCAGACGACGTTGTTTATACATTCAACAGGGTAATGACCGAGCCTTATACCTCCTACTATGCTGCACCCATCAAGTCCGTTGAGGCTACCGATGAGCACACCTTTGTTGCACATCTCAACTATCCGTTTGCGGACTTCCTGACACTGATCGGCGGTGTCTATTTCGGTATCTGCTGCGAGGAAGCCATTACCGCAGGCAGCGACTTTATGTATAAGCCCGTCGGTACCGGCCCCTACAAGCTGGAGGGCGGATATATCCCCGGACAGGCCTTTAAGTTTGTCTACAATGATCAGTATTATGGCGCAGAGCCCGACATCAAGGAGATAAACTTCAAAATTCAGCCGGATACCAACACTGCCGTCATCTCCCTGCAGAACGGTGAGGTCGATTTTATCCCTGCGCTGACTGTGAACGACATCGGAACTATAGAGAACGATGAAAACCTTGCGCTTTACCAGGCTCCCAGCTATACTATCCATTATGTGTGCTTCAACAAGAACAATGCGCCCTGGAACATCAAGGAAGTCCGTCAGGCCATAAACTATGCGATCAACAAACAGGACCTGCTGGACGGCGCCCTGAACGGCATCGGCACCATTGCAAACGCGCCCTTGAACAGCCTGCACCTCGGCTACAACGACAGCATACCCTTTAACGAGTATGACCTCGATGCTGCAAAGGCCAAGATGGTGGAAGCGGGATATCCCGATGGTTTCTCCTGCAACCTGATGGTAAACAGCAATAATGCGGTTTCCATGAAGATAGCGCAGATCATGCAGAACCAGTTGGCACAGATAGGCATCGACGTGTCCGTTGAACAGCTTGAAAAGGCTGCTTGGAGCGACAATCTCAACAAAGTTAACTTTGAGTTTGCACTGGGCACCCTTAACTGGGCGGATACCAACAATATGGTAACCTATCTTTACCATACCAACGGCGGCTTCAACTATGACCATGTTTACAGCAGCTCCGCAATGGACGAAATGATCGAGAGGGCAAGCCAGACTCTGGATACCGCCGAGCGCGTAGAGCTGTATAAGCAGATTGTGGAGCTGGGCCATGAGGATATGCCTATAATATGCCTCCTCTTCCCCAATGAGATCGTAGGAGCCAACAAGAACATCGACGGCATCGAGATCGTTGATAACTGCTACTTCCCCGTAGCAAACTGGACATTGAACCAATAAGTATTCAGAGCTTCATGAAGGAGTGCCGTTTAACAGTGCTCCTTCATGCCTGATAGTGTAAAAAACCGTTTCAGCGACAACAGCGAAATTAAATTGAAGGCACCGTAAAAAAGGAGGGCTAAACTTGCTGAAATATATTTCAAAACGAATCATATACCTTATTCCGGTACTAATCGGTATCGTTTTTTTGGTATTTACGATCATGTATTTCTCTCCCGGGGATCCCGCAAAACTTATACTGGGCGATCGCGCGCCGGAGGAGCAGGTGGCAGCCTTGAGGCATGAGCTGGGATTGGATCTTCCCTATTATCAGCAGCTTTTCAACTATATAAAAAATGCCATACACGGCGACTTCGGAAATTCCTATCAGCTTCGCATGCCGGTTTGGGATATAATCAAGCTGAGATTCCCGCTGACACTGCAGCTTACGACCTTTACAATGCTGATAGCGGTGTTGATAGGCGTACCCGTCGGCATCCTGTCGGCAGTAAAGCAGTATTCCGTTATTGACGCCTTTTCGGTAATCTTTGCGCTGTTGATGGCATCAATTCCCGCGTTTTGGCTCGGCATGCTGCTAATGCTGCTGTTCTCCTTGAATTTAGGATGGCTGCCCTCCAGCGGGTATGAGGGAGTGAAATGGCTCATATTGCCTTCCATTACCCTCGGCTTTATAAACTGCGCCACGATCATGCGCATGACTCGCTCCAGCATGCTGGAGGTGGTACGTCAGGACTTTATCCGTACCGCCCGCGCAAAGGGCGCCACGGAAAAGAGGGTCGTCTTCAGGCATGCGCTGAAAAACGCCATCATTCCCGTTATTACAGTGGTGGGTACCGCATTTGGCTCCAGCTTGGGCGGGGCGGTGGTTACCGAGACCGTTTTCGGCCTGCCAGGCATGGGTACACAAATAATTACCGCTATACGACAAAAAGACAATCCTGTTGTACTGGCGTCCGTCATCGTCATTGCGCTGGCGTTCAGCCTAGTCAACTTAATTGTAGATATCCTATATACCTATGTTGATCCTCGTATTCGCGATTAAGGGGGAGGAGTTTGGATATGACGAAAAAGGCCGCCGCTGCAAGCGGCACTAAAAAAAGAAGTCAAGCGCAGGAGGTTTGGCTGCGGCTAAAGAAAAACAAGCAGGCTATGGCAGGGTTAGCTGTTTTTTGCCTGATCGTGCTCATATGCTTTTCAGCCCCACTGTACATGGATTATGATGCAAGGGTCATCCAGCAGCATATTTCCGAAAAGCTGCAGGCCCCAAGCGCAGAGCATTTGCTCGGCACGGATAATTATGGCCGCGACACATTGGCAAGGCTCATATTTGGCGGACGCATCTCTATTACCATAGGCATTGTGACGGCGCTTTCGGCGCTGGCGGTTGGAGGCCTCATAGGTGCGGCGGCAGGATTTTACGGCGGCAAGCTGGACAACATCATAATGCGTATTATGGATGTTTTCCTCGGTCTGCCCTCCGTTTTGCTTGCAATAGCGGTTATCGCGGCCCTCGGCTCCAGCATCGTAAACCTGATGATAGCCGTGGCCGTATCATACGTGCCTATTTATGCCCGTATAATACGCTCGTCCGTGCTTTCCATACGAAGCAAGGAGTATATAGAGGCTGCCAGGGCAATAGGCACTGGCGACCTGCGCATTATCTGCAAAAATATCATCCCGAATGCCATAGGCCCGTTGATCGTTCAGGCTACCCTTGGCGTGGGAGAGATAATAATCGCAGCCGCAGGCTTCAGCTTCTTGGGTCTGGGCATAGAGCCTCCCCTTCCCGAGTGGGGGCAGATGTTATCAGAAGGCAGAGAGGTCATAAGGACTATGCCTTCTCAGGTCATATATCCCGGCCTTTGCATCATGGTAACGGTCCTGTCGCTGAATTTGCTGGGCGACGGCTTGAGAGATGCGCTTGATCCCAGGCTGAAGTAAGGAGGACATAAAATGGAAACCAAAAATGAATTCCTCGAAATAAAGGATCTGTCGGTCTGCTACCACGCGTATGACGAGGTGGTAAAGGCCGTAAACCATGTGAGCCTTTCCCTGGAGAAGGGTGAGACACTGGGTCTCGTCGGCGAAACGGGCGCGGGCAAAACCACCACCGCCCTCAGCATAATGAGGCTGCTGCCCAAGCGTACCGGCGAAGTGATTAACGGCGAAATAATTTTCAACGGTCAGAACCTGCTGAGCCTGCCGGAAAAGGATATGTTCGAGATCCGCGGCAGCCAGATAGCGATGATATTTCAGGATCCCATGACCGCCCTTAACCCTCTTCAACGGGTTGGTGAGCAGATCGCGGAGGTCATAAGCCTTCATCGCGACCAGAGCAAGGAAGAAACGGAAAAGACCGTTGATGAGATAATGAAAAGCGTGGGCCTCCCGCCAGACCGCAAGGACGAATATCCCCATCAGTTTTCCGGCGGAATGAAGCAGCGCATAGTTATAGCGATAGCGCTGGCCTGCAACCCCTCGCTCCTCATTGCGGACGAGCCCACCACTGCATTGGACGTGACAATTCAGGCGCAGATACTGCACATGATCGAGGAGCTGAAGCGCGAACGCAACACCTCGATGATACTAATTACCCACGACCTGGGTATAGTCGTGGAAATGTGCAGCAAAGTAGCCATAATGTATGCGGGGGAGATAGTGGAATCCGGTACGGTCGAGGATATCTACGGAGCAAGGCAGCATCCCTATACTATAGGCCTGTTCGACTCGGTTCCCAATCTGGAGGATGAGCAGGAAAGGCTTACACCGATTAACGGCTTGATGCCCGACCCCGTAAACCTTCCCAAAGGCTGTAAGTTCCATCCCCGCTGTCCCTATGCCACAGAAAGATGTAAGAAAGAGCAGCCCGCAAATGTAGAAGTATCCTCTGGCCACTTTGTACAATGTCACATGGCCAAGGTTGCCGAAAAGGAGGAATAGCGTCATGGCAGACAACATTCTGGAAGTTAGAGGTTTAAAAAAGTATTTTAATACCCCCCATGGCCTGCTGCATGCCGTGGATGATCTGTCTTTTAATATCGAGAAGGGGAAGACGCTGGGTGTTGTGGGAGAGTCCGGCTGTGGCAAATCTACCCTCGGCAGGGTCATACTCAGGCTTATCGACAGCACCGAAGGCGAAGTGCTGTTCGAGGGAGAGGATGTCCTCAAGTATTCCAAGGCGGAGATGAGAGCCATGCGTAAAAGCATGCAGATCATTTTCCAGGATCCCTATGAATCCATCAATCCCCGCATGAGCGTAGGCGAGCTCATCGCCGAGCCGCTTATCGTAAACAAAATATGCAAGGGCGCTGAGATGGATAAAAAGGTCAGGGAACTGATGGATACCGTAGGCCTTGCGGAGAGGATGATAAACTCCTATCCTCACGAGCTGGATGGCGGCCGCCGCCAGCGCATAGGCATTGCGCGGGCCCTTTCTGTGTCACCAAAGTTTATCGTGTGCGATGAGCCCGTATCTGCTCTTGATGTATCCATTCAGGCACAGATATTGAACCTTATGCAGGACCTGCAGAAGGAGCGCGGGTTTACCTACATGTTCATAACGCATAACCTTAGCGTGGTTAAGCATATATCGGATGATATCATGGTCATGTACCTCGGCAAGATGGTGGAGAAAGCCCCAAAGAGCGAGCTGTTCAAAAACCCGATGCATCCCTACACCAGGGCGCTGCTGGAGGCCATACCTATCCCCAAGCTCAGCAGCAGAAACAGAAAGCGGGAAATTTTGCAGGGCGAAATAAAGTCTCCAATCAACCCGAAGGAGGAGTGCCGTTTCGCGGGGCGCTGCAAGTACGCCACCGAACAGTGCCATCAGGGCGTACCGGAGCTTAGGGAGATAACGCCGGGCCACTTTGTGTCCTGCTTCTATGCAGATAAATAGGAGGAAGCATCATGGGATTTAGAAATTTCACGTATTACCGCTCCGGTGTGGTGCTGGCAAAATTCCGCATATCCGGTGAGAAGGTGTATTGCGTGCCTCGCGACATAAAGACCATGGAATTTGGACCGGAAAGAGAGTTTTCTCTGCCCATGGAGCCATTCAACGCAGAGCTGGATAGGCGTATCGCGGAGGCTGCCGCTGCCGTACAACGCGAAGCCATACCCGATGGGCATGAAAAGGCGGACGACTATATTGCCGAGATAAACGGAAAACAACTGCGGGTAGAGCGCTATGTGCAGCATAGCGGCTGGTATCCTTTGGACTTTCTCGTTTCTGAGGGTAAAATTGTTGCCGCAATAGATAATGAGCGCCACTACATAGGCCTGTTGGTGGAGGATGGCTGGGAAGCCGCTACCCCTCAAGCCGCTATGGAGGATCCGCTTCTGTCAAAGCCCGAGTATGGCATGGAGTTCATAGGCACTGAAATGATACCCATGCGGGATGGGGTGCGCCTTGCAACGGACATCTATTTGCCGACACAGCGCAAGGCGGGGCAGAAGTTCCCCACGGTGCTTATTCGCACCTGCTATAATAAGCTCAATACCGACATGTACTTTGCCTATGTGCATTACGGCTATGCCGCGGTCGCCCAGGATACCAGAGGACGCGAGCTGTCCGAGGGTCTGTGGCAGCCTATAATAAACGAAAAGGACGACGGGGACGACACACTGAACTGGATAGCAGCACAGGAATGGAGCGATGGTGGCGTAGGCATGATTGGCCCGTCTTACTTGTCAATCGTCCAGTGGCAGGCGGCGGCCAGCGGAAACCCCCACTTCAAAGCCAGTATAAGCATGGTCACCGGCGGTGTTCCGCTGTTCGATTTTCCGCACAGGGCGGGTGTTCTGTCCCCGGGAACCATGGCGTGGATTACCTCTATGCGAAACAAGAATTTTGCTCCAGAAGACAGGGTAAGGGATGACTGGGATCAGGTGCTTAAGCACCGCCCGATAAGGGATATACCCCTTGTGGCCACTGGAAATGAAAATCCTTTTTGGAACGAGTGGATGGAGCACGAATATTATGACGGTTACTGGCACAGGGGAAATTTCCTGGTAAATCAGCACAAAATTGACCTTCCTGCGCTGTATGTTACCGGCTGGTATGACGACGTCGGCCCGGGCAGCATGCAGATATGGGATATGAATAAGCGAAACGGGCGCAAGAATCAAAAGCTCGTATGCGGCCCATGGATGCACAAGATGAACGTATCCCGGGACATTCACAATATCAATTATGGCCCGGATGCCGTGCGCTATGACATGTTCTGCATGTATATGCGCTGGTACGATCACTTCCTCAAGGGCGTGGACAACGGAATAGACCGCGAGGAACCTGTGGATTATTTTGTGATCGGCGAAAATCGCTGGCACAAGGATACCGAGTGGCCGCCTAAGTGTGCCGTGGAAAAGAACCTGTATCTCTCATCTGGGGACGGAGCCTCCGCCGATGGCGGCGGAGCATTGACCTTTGATCGCCCGGTGGCCGCAGGCGAGGATCATTATGTGTACGATCCCGACGACCCTACTCCGTTCCTCATCGACGTGAGCGAAAACGAGTGCCTGGTGCCTGAGAATTATAAAGATGTCGAGCTGAGAGATGACGTGCTGGTGTATACCACGGAGCCCTTGAAGGAGGCCGTCACCATCGCCGGTGAGCCTGTTGCGATACTTTATGCTGCATCCAGCGCCAAGGATACCGACTGGGTGGTCAGGATAACCGATCTTGACCAGGCCGGCAACTCGATACGCATGTGCGACGGCATAGTAAGAGCCAAGTTCCGCAAGTCCTTTATCGAGCCCAAGCTGCTGCTGCCCGGCGAGATAGTAAGATATGAAATACCGATGACCTGGATATCAAACAGATTCGAAGTAGGCCATCGGATAAGGGTGGAGGTCGCCTCCGGCGCGGACAACTCGATTTTCTGCAACACAAATACCGGCCTCCCCATTGTAGACGACGTTGATAAGGTAGTGGCAGAGCAGACGGTATATAGCGGCGGCGATCATTGCAGCCGTGTTATCCTCCCGATAATAGAATAACGGTTTGAACCAATAGCAAGAAACGATACCAACCAAATAAACCGGCCGGCGTAAAATACGCCGGCCGATAGTTTATTTTCACATCATTGATCTCGTTACCCCATTATCCTCAGCCTATGGCAGCAGCCGCTGCCGAGTATGCCCTCAAGCTGCGCCTTGAAGGCGTCGAACTTATCGTTCGGCACGAAGGCGAGCACGGTGCCTGCGAAGCCTCCGCCGTGTACCCGCACGGCGCCGCGGCCGTTCAGCAGCTTTTTGCAGAGGGCTATGGCAAAAGCCATTTCCTGATGCTCGCTGCTGCCTGAGGGGATCACGTTTTGAAGGTACTTCCATGACGATTCACCGGATTCATTGACCAGTCTCAGGAAGCTGTCAAAGCGCCCGCTCCTGAGCGCCTCCGTCTGCTCCGTTACGCGCCTGTTGTCGTAGAATATGTGCATCGCCCGAAGGACGGCCCTGTCGCCCGCCGCTGCCCTTACCTCGGGCAGCCTGCGGTAAAACTCCGCCTCGTCCACATCACGAAGATATTCCTTGCCGAAAACGCCGCAGACCCTATGCAGCTCCTCCGGTATCGCCGCATAGGCCCCGGTAAGGTCGGCGTGATCCGCGCCGCTGTCCACTATGCACAGGGTATAGCCGCAGCTGCCGAAATCGTACTCTATGCGCTCGACGACCGGCTCCTGAGTGTTTTCAAAGTCGATATACACCATGCCGCCCACGCTGGAGGCGGTCTGATCCATAAGGCCGCAGGGCTTGCCGAAGTATACATTTTCCGCGTACTGGCCTATCTGGGCTATTTCAACGGGGGAGAGCTTATTCTCAAAATAAAGCCCGTTTATTATGCGCCCCATCAGCACCTCAAAGGCGGCGGAGCTGGAAAGGCCGGAGCCGGGCAGCACGGTTGAGCTTATTCTGGCATCAAAGCCGCCTATGTGGCAGCCGCGCTGCACAAAGGCCGCGGCAACGCCCCGCACGAGGGCGACGGTGGTGTTCTTTTCCGCCTCGTGCAGCTTAAGGTCGTGTATGTATACCTCTACCGGGTCATAGCCCTGGGAAAACACCCTTATTACTTCATCATCGTTTTTACACACCGATGCGTTTGTTGTAAGGTCGATAGCCGCCGCAAGCACCCGCCCGTGCTGATGGTCGGTATGGTTGCCGCCTATCTCTACCCTGCCGGGGGCTGAAAATTCATATACCCTATCCTTCGCCATAAAGCCACCTCTACGCCTTATAGCCGTGCGGATGGGAGCTGTGCCACCTCCAGGCGGTTGAGATTATGGTATCTATATCGTGAAGCTTCGGCTTCCAGCCCAGCACCTTCTTTGCTTTTTCGCTGGACGCAACAAGCTGCGCCGGATCTCCGGCTCTCCTTGGGGCTATCTTTGCCGGTATCGGCCTGCCGACGACCTTTTCCGAAGCTTCCACGATCTCCTTTACCGTAAAGCCCACGCCGTTGCCAAGGTTGAATACATCGTTCTTCCCGCCGGACATCAGGTATTCCGCCGCCAGCACATGAGCCGAGGCAAGGTCGCATACATGGATGTAATCCCGCACACAGGTGCCGTCCCGGGTGTCATAGTCGTCGCCGAAAATATCCACGTGGCTTCTCTGCCCGTTGGGAACCTGAAGCACCAGCGGTATAAGGTGGGTTTCCGGGTCGTGCGCCTCGCCTATATTGCCCTCAGGGTGCGCCCCGCAGGCGTTGAAGTAACGCAGCGCGACAAAATGCAGGTCATGGGCCAGCGAAGCCCAGTGGAACATATGCTCCATGGCGAGCTTTGTTTCGCCGTAGCAGTTAGTTGGCTGCGTATGGTCATTTTCCATTATGGGTATCCGCTCCGGTTCGCCGTAGGTAGCTGCCGTAGACGAGAACACGATGTGCTTCACCCCATGCTCTATCATGGACTGGAGCATGGTGCGCGTGCCCCCTATATTGTTATCATAGTATTTAAGAGGCTTTACCATGCTTTCGCCCACCTGAGAATTGGCGGCGAAGTGTATTACGGCGTCCACCCTTTCTTTGTCGAACACCGAATCTATAAAGGCCTTGTCCCGCAGGTCTCCCTCGTAAAACCTCGCCTTGGGGTGCACTGCATCTATAAAGCCGGTTTCAAGATCATCCACAACGGCCACGTCATAGCCGTTGTCAATAAGCTCGTATACGGTATGGCTGCCGATATAGCCGGCGCCGCCCAGAACCAATATGGTTTTCATGGCAAATTCCCCCCTGTTTATATACTTATATTATAAATTTTATCAGAGTACGCCGCCGATAACAATAAGATTTTATTCCGGCTTTGATTTTACTTGCTTATGAGCGGGCAGTTGGGTATATTTATAAAGAAAGCCTGACCTTTGGGAGAATGCAGACCGAGGTCTGACGGAGGAGCTATGAAAATCGAGCATATGGCGCTTTATGTAAACGATCTGGAGGAAGCCAGAAAATTTTTTATGCAGTATTTTGGCGCAAGCTCAAATGAAGGCTACCGTAACCCGAAAACGGGTTTCCGCTCGTACTTTCTCTCGTTTGACGGCGGTGCGCGGCTTGAGATAATGAACAGGCCGGAAATGCCGGATCGCCCCAAGGAGCTTGCCCGCACGGGATACGCGCATATTGCTTTCAGCGCGGGGAGCAGGGAAAGGGTAGATGAATTGACGGCGGAGCTTAGAGCCGATGGTTATGAGGTGATCAGCGGGCCTCGGACCACGGGGGACGGTTATTATGAAAGCTGCGTTGTTGCGATAGAGGATAATCAAATCGAGATCACCGTATGAAGATAGCAAATAAATAATAAATTTCCGAAGTGAGGTGGATGATACTATGCCAGTTTCTATTGAAAAGCGACCCTTCGGCATCACGGCAGACGGTCAGAACGTTTATGCCTATATTGTAAGGAATGATAGGATATCCGTAGAACTCATAGAATACGGAGCCGCCATACGCTCCCTGCTGGTGAATGACGACGGCAAATGGACGGATGTGGTGCTGGGCTACGATACGCTGCGGGAATACGAGGAAAGCGACGGCTGCCTTGGTGCTTGCATCGGCCGCGTAGGAAACCGCATCGGCGGAGCGGCTTTTACGCTGAACGGGGAAAAATATACGCTGGCAAAGAACAACGGCGAAAACCACCTCCACGGCGGCGTGCGCGGCTTTGACAGATACGTATGGTCGGCGGAGGAAATGCCGGACGGCGTTCGGCTCACACGCATATCGCCTGATGGGGAAGAGGGATATCCGGGTACGCTGTCTGTCAGTGTGTATTACCGTATTCAGGACAATATGCTGATAATGGAGTACAGTGCTTTTACGGACAAGGATACCCTTTGCAGCCTGACGAACCACAGTTATTTTAATCTTAACGGGGAGGGCTCCGTGCTGGGGCATACCCTGCAAATCAACGCGGAGGAATTCCTGGAAAACAGCGCGGCGACGCTGCCTACCGGAAAACGCCTTTCGGTAGCCGGCACGCCCTTTGATTTCCGCACCCCGAAGCGCGTGGGGCAGGATATAGGCCGCGACGACGTACAGCTTCAAAACTGCGGCGGCTACGACCACAACTTCTGCCTGACAGGAGAAACGGCGGCTGTGCTGCGGGGAGATAAGTCCGGCATCGTGATGACCGTGCGGACAACGCTTCCGGGAATGCAGCTCTATACCGCAAACTTCCTGACCGAACGGCGCGGAAAGGGGGGCGCGGCCTATTCGCCGCACTGCGCGCTCTGCCTGGAAACGCAGTATTACCCCAACGCCATGGCCTGCGCGGGCTTTGAAAAGCCCATACTGCGAAAAGGGGAGACCTGGCGGCACAGTACGATACTGTCGTTTTCGGTCTAACCGTCCTCCGCTAACTCATCCTTAAGGGGCTCTTCCGCTTTAACCCTTACCGGCCTGAGCGTAAGATCGCCACTGCCCTCCACCCTGTACCATTTGCCCCTTTTGAGCCTGATCTTTTCCGTCAGGCCGTGCGTGATGTATCCTATTATATATTGCTCATCGGTTTCCACGTCGGTAAAGACCACCCTTGTGTCGGCGTTTCCGCTTACCCTTACGGTCCCAAGGAGCGGCTGTATTTGTTCTGACCTTGCCGCGCCCTGATCGCCTGAAAGGGTGAAGGTGTGATTTCTCTGGATATTTGAATATACCAACGCCGCCGCAGCGAAAGCCGCCGCCGCGCACAGGGCAAGGCTCCTCGTTTTCACAAAAATACCTCCCTCAAATTCCTTTTTTCAACTAAACCATACCACAAAAATATGAACAAATCTTCCGTTTGGACAACAAAACGCCTGGGCACTTCTGCCCGGGCGTAATAAGTGAATTCGATATTCGGACTAATCCTCTTCCTCCGCTAACTCATCGCGGAAGGGGTTTTCCATGTTGCCCCCGTCCATTATCCGGTCGGTCACGAAATGGCGGTAGGCCAGCGCGCCGCCCCATATTACCATGGCTATGGCGGCGAGTATTATTATCCATTTGAGCATGGGTCGCTTCCGCTTTGCCATATCGCCCCTACTTTACCGGGCTTCCGCAGTATTCGCAGCAGCCGGAGGCGTCCGGGAAGGTGCTCGCGCCGCAGCAGGGGCATATCACCGCCTGCCTGGGGGCCTTTGCGGCGGCTATGTTATCGCGCACGGTCTGGCGCACGCTGGTAAGCGCCTCCACTATCTCCTGGCCGAGCTTTTCGTATGAGAGGTATTCCATGTTGGTGCGGGGATCCACCGCCTTGGAGGAGAAGCCCGGCCCGCCCTGGCTGTGCAGCTCTATGGAGCTGTCGTTGAGGCGGAACTTCATCTCGCTGAAGTAGGGGTGGTTGACGCTTATTATGACGTCGAAGTCATAGCTGTACTCGTAGCGGGGCGGGTTGTAGCTTACCTTTTTACCGTCCGGGCCCTCCCGCTCTATCTCTATGCGGCTCTCGTCCACATTGATGCGGCAGCCCGTTACCTGTGAGTAATCCAGCACGTCGGGGTTGGCGTCCTGAATGTTGCGGGCATAGGTAACCATGAATTTCTGCGCGTCCTCGTCGAGGAGTATCCGCGTGCTGCTGCCCAGCGTCCTCGTGGTGTGGAAGCGGGCGACGTCCTCCTTGTTGCGCTCCCGGTATTCAAGCTGTTCCTTTATCTCGGCCACGGTGCTGTTGCGCCTGTCGGAAAACCATGGTGACAGCTTCTTGGCGCAGTCCTTGCAGAGGTTTCCGTCTTCCAGCTTGCGGTTGCCCAAAAGCCCTATCTTTTCGCCGCATATATCGCAGTATTTCTTGTCAAAAAGTCCCATATAATAGCTCCTTTCTGAATTTTTGCATTTGTCCCCGGCTTGGGTCTGTCTCCTTACAGGGGCGTTTTTTTATTACGGCACGTATAGCTGCTCAAGCCCCGTGACCATTCCGGATAAGGTGGTCACGCTTGCCAGCAGGGAATTGCCGTCCTCCTCCATCATACGCATATAGGCGAGGAACTTCTCCGCCGTCAGGAGTATATGCTCATTCCAGGGCTCATCGCTTTCCCAGTCTAACAGCGCGAATACCGCGTTGGAATCCTTGAGCACCGTGGCGGTGTGGAAAACCTCCTCGTTCGGGCATACCACAATGCCCTCGCTTGCGAAAAAGTCATCATAAGTAAGGCCGTAAAGCTCCATGCTCTCCTCGATGTCCTCATCGGAAAGGCTGAACACGGGGCGCAGCTTGAGCTCAAAGGCGTCCTCGTCCTCACCGTAAAGGCTTACGAGATACAGCGCCCCCTCCTCGGTATAAGCCTCCGGCTCCGGCTCGGATTCGGGTTCTGTTGCCGGCTTTGGCTCCGCCGCGGGCTTACCGAGGGGCCGTATGGTGGGGCGGGGGGTGGATACGCTTATGCTGCTTGTTATCGCATCCGCAAGGTCGTTGTTCCTCGCGCAGCCGCAAAGAAGCAGCGCGCACAGCGCAAGCAGCACTACCCGCCTCATGCCCAGGGATCCTCTTCGGCGGGGACGCGAATGCCTGTGAGTATGCTGGAATACTCCCAGAGATACCAGTTGTCCCCCTTCTGCCTGAGCTTGATGGGCCGGGCAGCGTCTGCGCCCGCCGTCTTTAAAAACAGCCTCATATACCCCTTCTCGCAGTCCTGGGGCCGCTGGTCGGGGTAGAAGTTTAAAACATACGGCTGGGTTGGCCCGTAGCCGTTCTCCGGGGTGGCCCCGTCGAAGTAGGCCAGAGGCAGGTATTTTTTATCTCTCAGCCTGTCCCGTATGAACTGTGAGTCTATGCCTGTCATGGGCCGGGGGCCCCGCAGCATGTCTATGGCCTTTTCTCCCGCCGCCTTGTCCTTTGTGTAAAGGTTCAGCGCCAGCAAAAACAGGGCGCAGGTATTCTCGGGCTTTGTAAGGTCATTGCACAGCGCGCTGAACTCCTCCAGCGTGTCGGGCAGTCTGTCAAAGGTTATCTGCATATCTTTTCCCTCCATGGTTATGGGGTCTTCCGCCGGCGGCTCGGCCTGCTCTGCCGCGGCAGCCCCGGTCTGATCCGGTTCCGGCTCGGCCTGATCGGTCACAACGGGCTGATCCTGCCGGGTCTGAGACTCCGGCAGGGCTATCTCGTCCAGCCTTTTGCCGCTTTCCGGCAGGGCCTGTTCAACCGGGCTCTGGGTTTTTGACGGCATATCGAGCGCCTCCGGAGCCTTGGAGCAGCCCGCGGCGCTTAGCGTCAGCGCCGCAAGCAGCAGTGAAACTATTCTTTTCATTTATTTTTTATTGGGTATATAGGGTATTATCTGCCGCGCCAGCTTGCCTATGGTCATGGTCTGCAAATGCACCTTGCCGGGGCCGGTTATTACGGTATCGAACAGGCCCTCGCCGCCGAATATCATGTTTTTCACGCCTTTAACCATCTGTACGTCCATGGAGCAGGTCTCGTCCATTACCGCCAGCACACCGGTGTCGCATACCAGCCTTTCGCCGGGGGCGAGATCGTAATCCTGGCAGTAGCCGTCCACCTCGAGGAACACGAGGCCGGGGCCCGTTACCTTCTGCATTATAAAGCCCTCGCCGCCCACAAGGCCCGCGCCCAGCTTCTTCTGGAAGAACATGGAAAGCTCAACGCCGTATGTGGCGCAGAGGAAGGCGTGCTTCTGGCAGATTATGCTCTGGCCGGGGCCAAGCTCGCGCACGACTATCCTGCCGGGGAAGCAGGAGGAGAAGGCTATCTCCGCCGGCTCCTGAGCGGTGTAGAGGTTCATGAAGAGGCTTTCGCCCATGAGCATCCGCCCGAGCGCCTTGCCTGCACCGCCGAGGGTGGTGACCGTGGAATCCACAGCGCCCCTCGACCACGTCCTGCCGCCCGCCTCGCTTATCATGGTCTCGCCGGGGTTGAGGTTGATTATTACGGCGGGTAAGCTGCCGCCTTCCAGTCTGTACTGCATATATTTTTCCTCCCTGTTTTTTTGATTTATTTGGTTTTACCCTTGCCTATTGCGCGTTAAGGTCCACCTTGAACAGCTTGGCTATCTCCTCGAGGCTCTTGCCCTTGTAGAACCTTACGCCGTCCTTGTCGATGTAGGGGTAGTCGTTTTCATAGTCCCACTTCGCGCCCGGCCTCCTGAGGCAGCCCAGCAGTTTGAGCACGTTGCCCTCGCCGTCGTCGGCTATGCCTATCACCCAGAGCCTGTCATACGCCGCCTCGTATTCCACAAGGCTGCCCTCCGCCAGGGGCTGATCCATGAACCTGCCGCCTATCTTGAAGTAGCGGTAGCTGTCGTCCCGATATTCCGTCGCGGAGGTTATCTTGAAGTTGTACTGATTTGCCCCGTCAAAGGCCGCGCCCACGAAGGGTTTCAGCTCGCCCGCGTCCTCGTCATAGGTTATCCTCGCCAGTATCTCGCACTGGTTGCGGTTGTTCGCCTCGTATACGCCGGTGCAGTCATAGTATTCCGCCATGCCGTGCCAATCCCCGAGGAAGTCGTTTATAAACTCCATGTCGGGCTGGCTGTCGGGGGCGGCTGCCTGCTCCTCGCCCTTTTTGCCGAAGGAGGCGAAATCGCCCTTGCTTTTGCCCTCCTCCGCGGCCTCGCTCTCATATACCATTATCAGAGAATTGCCGGGGAAGGTGAGGGTTATCCTGCCGCCCTCCAGCGCGTAGTCCAGCTCCGCGCCGCCCTCTATCTTTACCTTGCCCGCCTTTTCGTCCACCTTTATGGCGTTGGTCTGGGAGCCGGTATAGTTTATCTCGCCCGTGCCGTCGGCGTTGATCTTCAGGAACATGCCCTCCGCCATGCCGCCCGCTTCAAGCTGGCTGCGTGTGAGGGTGGTCCCCGCCGTGGTCATGGAGTATACCTCGTACTCGCCGGCCGCCGCGCAGGAGGCGGGGGAGGCTTCCCCGCCGTCCTTGGGCTTGCCCTTGCCGCAGCCAGCCATGGGAAGTACCATGGCTGCCGCCAGCAGGAGCGCCGTAAACAGCTTTATCCTTTTCATAGGCCCGCGCTCCGTTTTGTTACTTGAAGGAGATGCTGTTGAGGACCGCGTCGCCCTCGCTGCCCGCTCCTATGTCCACCTTGGATATCCTTATGGAGAGCCAGCCGCCGCCCGGCACCTCGCCGTAGTACTCCGTCCACTGCATTCCCACGTTCTTGTAGGATCGCGCCTTGAGCTCCACGCCGCCTATGGTGCGGGTGCCCTCGTCCTTGAGGTTCTCATAGTTCTTCTCGTAGTAATTGAGCTTGTCGCTGCTGGTGTAGATGTCAAACTGTATGCGGGGGTCGCCGGAGAACAGATGCTCCGGGTCGTCCACGTTGTAGAGGTACATGGTGGTGAGCTCGTGGCTGAGCTTCCAGCCGCTCTCGGGGAGCGTCACGGAAACGTCAATAGATGCATCCTTGGAGTAGTCGCTTACGGTCTCCGTGATGGTGCCGCTGTCAAAGCCCTCGGCGGGGGCGGCGCTCTGCGCCGGAGTCTCGGTGGTATTTTCTACGGGGGCCTCTGCCGCGGCGCCCTGCGCCTCTGCGCCTAAGTAGCCTATCGGGGCCTCGCCCACGGGCGGCATTTCGCCCTCGGCTATGAGGTCGTTATAATTGTCCATGGCGGGGGGCAGGAGGTTGTAGCCGTCAGCTATCTCCTTATCCCAGCTCGCGCCCCAGGGCTTCATGAATACCATGAACTCCATGTAGTATTCGTCCTGCTCGAAGGTGTCGCCCATGCAGTACTGGTCGGTGTAATCCTGCCTGGGCAGAAGCATCCAGTTGTATACGCTGTCCAGATCCTGGCCGAGCATCTCGACGGAGGTGGCGGTGAGGCTCGTCTCCGTAGCCTCGCACTCGCCCGCCGCCGCAGGCGCATCGTAGTCGTTGAATACATAGAGGTCGAAGGTACCCTTGTTGTCGGTGCCCAGGTCTATGACCATCAGCGCGTCGTATACCGCGCCGTCGGAGAGGTAATCGAAGTTCTTCTGCTCCACCACCTGGAAGCTGCCGTACCATGCGCCGTTCCACTTCCTCTGGGCCGCGGTGTATCCGTCCTCGCCTATCTCGCCATCGCTGCCGGTCATGCCGTCGCCGTCCAGCATATTATCGCTGAAGCCGCCCTCCTTCTGGAAGGTGAGGTTGACACCCATGCCCAGCACGTCCTCAAGCACCAGGGTTCCCTGATTAAGAGTGCCGTCGCAGTCGAGGCCCTTGCCTTTGACGTTTATATCGGTGCCGTCCAGCGTCCACTTTATATTATACTTATCGCCGTCTATGTTGAAAACGCATTTATCCTTGGCCTTCAGCTCTATGGATACGCCGCCCTCCCATACATCCGTAACGTCCATCTCTATGCCGTACATCTCGGCGGTTGTGGCGTTGTATACGCCCAGGTTGGGATCAAAGGCATCCTTTACAGCGCCGGTGCAGCCCTTTACCAGGAGCACTATGAGCAGTATGAACACCAGCACCGCGCCGCCGATTATAAATGGAGCCTTGCTCCTGCCGGACTTTGCCCTGGGCGCCCTTGGGGCCTTGGGGGCCTTATTGGCCTTTGCGCCGGGGGTATAGGCGGTGTTGGCGGTGTTGGCGTTATAGCTGTATCCGCCGCCCTGCTGTGCTTTGGGGGTGTAGCCGCCCTGCGTTGGGGGAGTGTAGCCGCCCTGTGTGGGGGGAGTGTAGCCGCCCTGTGTGGGGGGAGTATAGCTGCCCTGTGCAGGCGGGGTGTAGCTCTGCTGTGTGGGCCGGTCGGGTGCGGTGTATTCCATGGGCGCATCCACCGAGTCGGGGTGTATCGCGGGCTCCGCCGGCGCTTCGGGGGTGTACTTCTTTTCCGGCTCCGCCGGCGTTGCCGGCGCGCTCGCCGCAATAGCCGCTCCGCACTCTGTGCAGAATCTGGAACCGTCGGGCAGCTTGGCGCCGCAGTTGGTGCAAAATGCCATTTAATTTTCCCTCCTTGAATAGATTGTCGAAAAATGTCCTGAGTCTTACTTCACACAAAAAATGGGACATTGATTTGTATCTGTATATTGTCGCACAGCCGCGCAAAAAAAGCCCCGTACAAAAGTACGGGGTTCAGGCCCTGTTCATAATTATTTTATTATTTTTCGTTCAGCTCCACCACCAGCTTGGCCTCGCTTGCGGTTATGGCGAGCTGGAGCTTGTTCTCCAGATTGGTCTTTTGCAGCATGTTGGAGACATGGTACTTCACCGTCGTCACCTCTATACCCAGCGCCCCGGCGATAGCCCCATACGACATACCTCTCACCAGGCAGCGCAGCACCTTCATCTCGGCGTTGGTAAACTCCGTGCTCCTGGCCGTGCCCACCTCCACCACCGGCGGCGCGTCCGGGAATATATGCTCCCCCGCCATGGTGCGGCGCACCGCCTCCATCAAAAGCTCCTCGTCGGTATCCTTGTACCATAGGCTGTCCGCCCCGGCCTCGCGGGCGCGCCGCAGCACCTCGCAGTCCACAAGGGATGTCACCACCACTATTTTTATCTCCGGGTGGCCGGCCTTTATCTTCTCCACGGCGGCGAGGCCGTTTTCCCGCCGCTCGGTCTGCACGTCCATGAGTATCAAATCAATCCTGCAGGCGTCGCATATGTCCGCCGCCCTGTCCGCCCCGGGTATGGAGGACAGCAGCTCATAGCCCTCCTCTTTTTTAATGTAGCTTTCCAGAATGCTGCGCACCAGCTTCTGATCCTCCACTATCATTACGTTTACCATTTGTTTTCCTCCCCGTATGGCAGCAACGCGCTCAGCGCGAAGTTGGGCCTGCTCCTTATCCTCATGATGCCCCCGGCGTTCTCTATGCGCCGCCTGAGGGCCGACAGCCCGCCGCCCTCGGTTATTTCGTCATCCGGCACCTTGCCGTCGTTGGTTATGTGTATCGCCCAGCCTCCCCTGTACGGCGCGAAGCGGGCGAATATCCGCTTACCCCCGGCGTGGCGTATGCAGTTTGAGGTACATTCCCGCATGGCAAGGGCAAATATGTGCCGCATTTCTGCATCCTTTGGCGCGCTTCCCTCCACTATGACCTCCGCCCCAAGCTCCGCCGCCCGGGCCTTGGCGTACTCTATTGCGTCCTCCGGCTCCCCCATGCTGTTGGCTCGGCAGAGCAGCTCTATGGTGCTTTCCCATGCCTCCGCGCTCTCACGTATGGCCTCCATGCTCTCCCCCTGCCTCAATGCCCGGCGGGCCGAAAGTATGGTATGGCCTATGTCGTCGTGTACCCGCAGCTTCATGGCGAGGGTCTCTTCCTCCCGCACTATCTCCGGCATCCTGTCGTACAGCCGCTTTAATCTCAGGTTGGCGTCCTCAAGGCGGGCGTTTTCTTTTCTAAGCTCCTGCTGGAGGGTTACAAGCCTCGTCACGTCCGAGGCGGTGACCTCCGTATAGCTGCCGCCGCTTTTGTCGGTTATCTGCCGCTCAACGAAGCGCAGCACCGTACCGCTTGGGAATTTATATACCCCCATCTCTGCATCCAGCCGCTCTATGGACTCCGGCGGGGTATCAAGGGCCCGGTGCAGCTCTTCCAAGGTCTGCACACCGCTGCCCAACAGCTCCGCGCCCACGCTCAGCATGCGCCGGTTCATGAGCCGCACAACGCCCCTCTTATCGAAAAAGCACACCGCCGCGGGCAGGTTGTCAAAGCTCTCCTTTATGGAATTCATTCCCCGCCCTCCTTTGGTATGCTGAGAGTAAGGTACCGTATGCCGTCCTCGTCTTTTTCTATTATAACATTCGGGAATTCACAACAGAGCGCCCCCATGTCCTCATCGCAGCAGAGAGCCGCCTTGGCGGTGACAGTGCCCTCTCTTTCCCCTGCGTAGAACAGCAGGGAGGAGAGGGAGGTGAGGCTCATTTCCACCGCCGCCTCGAAAAAATCGTATATCATGTTGCCGCATTCAGCCGGGAGCAGCCCCTCCATGTCCGCCCTTACGGTGCATTTTATATTGCATAAGCCCAGCCCCGCAGCGGACTCGTTCAGGCACAGGCTCAGCTCCGCCGCCTCCAGGGTGCCTGTCTGCCGCTCCACGAACATGAGGTTGCTGCGCCGCTTTACATATGTGCCTATCACCACAATGTGGCCCAGCAGCCGCCGTGCCTCCTCGGTATCCTCCGTGGCACGGAGCCGGGAGAGAAGCTTCCGAAGCAGCGCGACCTGCCTTTGAGTCTTCCGCTCCACCATGTCGTATAGCCGGTTTTCCTCGGTTATCTTAAGCCAGTAGGAGCGCTGCTCCGCCTCGGCCTTTAGTACGTCCCCGGTGTCCCGCAATTCGTCCTGCACCGTCTGAAATTGGTCCAGCACGCCCTGCAATTCCGATATGTCCTCCTGCCAGAAAACATAGCCGGAGCTTATTTCCTGCCCCTTGAGCAGGGTGTTTTTATCCAGCTGCACCGGGCCCTCCAACGCCTGCTCCATTTTCTCGAGGCTTATGGGCAATGCGGAGTGGGAGGCGGATTTTACCCGGAACCCGTGGTCGGTTATCTGAGCACCTATGGTGGTGGCGCCGAAGAGCTCATCATAGCCGGTGTTGGACTGTATCAGCCCGCAGCGAATGCAGCCTTCCAACGCTGCCATAATAGCCAGACACTGGAACACAGTCATATCCCCGGCTATAAGGCGAAGCCATTTCACATCGCTTACATAAAGGGCGGTGTATACAAACGACAGCGCCACAGGCAGTATGGGCAGCCACTGGATACGGCTTTTTGGCCTGCGGCATTTTTCAATCATCACAATAATAGTCCCTGCGGCGCAGACCGCCGTCCAGGCCACTACGGCAAAGTACCCGATAGAGTGCGCCGCATTGCCGCCAGTCCATATCTCGGCGTCGGCCGGAAACGCAAAAACCAGCTGGTGCCGGTCGTTGGTCAGCACCATCGCCATAAACGCGAATGTGGGTATATACAGAAGCCGCGTCCAGCCCGGCAGCTTGTAGTTTTCCGGCTTGCCCAGCGACATTGCTGTGAACACCGTTATCAGGGGTATCAGCAGTATGGGTATATAATAGCTGTACCACAGCCTCCGCGCCGAGGCGGCGGATAAGTTAAATTCATATTTGATAGCCCGCTCCGTAAGCCAGAGCAGCATCAGCAGGGCGATAGCTATAAGGTACCGCCGGGTCTGGGCCTGAATTATGCGCCTCTGCACCGACACGCCCCATGCCGCCGTCAGCCCCATGTATATACCGTTCCTTATCATGGAGCTCAGGCCCGGGGCCCCCTCGGGGCTGCCCAGGATGCGGGCGGCCATGGCGCAGAGTATCAGAAGCGCCGCTATGCAGCATATGAGGATATCCCTTTTTTTCGCCGCAGATAAGCTCATTGGAACAGCTCCCCGTTATATATTATTAAGTTAAGTATATTTGCTGTTTTGCTCATGGGAATATCATACTATGGGACTTGAAAGGTTGCAAGCGGGGGAAGAGGGAGGGGACTCAGGCTGCGCTGCTCTGTGGCGTGGTGCATATAACGATTATAAAAACTCCCCCAAAAACACCGCGTGCACAACACATTGTGTTGTGCACGCAGCTGGCGGAGAAAGGAGAAGGCTCGCTAATACGAGCTTTATATTACGGCGGTACAAAGCCACGCACTGTTTAATTAAATACCAGAAACGGCACATTTATATTTGAATTAGTTCTTCTGGACAAATTTGCTCACTTTTTCCACCTGTGTTTTATCATATTGGGGCAATATCATTAAAATGACTATTAAACGACATAATCGCCATACGCATAAGATAAAAAAACGGATAGCTACAAATTTGAGGTGATGCGCTCCACCAAGTGCTCTCTCCCATGAATGAAGAAACCGCCGCCGAGTTCGAGTGGCGCAGGCAGAACTTCGGCACGGTACAGCAAAAGTCCCTATTATTATTTAGGGAAGGTAATCCATTGTTAATAGCTCATCCATGTGATAATATAAACCAAACAACCTGAAAACCCAAAGAAAGATGGCCTATGAAAAACGAAGCACGGGCTAAGCCTATAAGAGCCGAGGTAAACCTCGAGATGATATTAATGTGCGTAATGGTTATACTCATATATATATCCACCACCATGCATGTTTCCTTTTCTCATAGGCAAATGTCGTCCCTGACGGATAATTACTACGACGCCAGCGACTTTATCTCAGTCTACCTGGAGGCGGACACCGCTCTTCTGCATATAGTCGATACGCCAAACATGATAGATATTTCCGCCGACGAGGAGATATGCCGCAGCTCTATAGCCGAGATGAGGAAAAAACTGAGCTCCATGTATGAAAACCGGACAATAAGCAGCACGGAGTGCGACATACTGCACAGGGCCATGAAGTCCACGCTGGATTCCTACGAGGAGTTGGTAAGCGAGTTTTTCGGCAAATGGGAGGACGAGGATAAGAGCGAGGCTGCCAAGGTATATTACAATTCCATAATAAAGTGTGGCGGTTACCTTCAGCAGTATTGCTCGGAGATGCTAGATGAGATGCTGACGCTGGGGCAGGGCGTATCCGAGAGCATAAGCCGCAAAAACGCTACGTTCCGCACCATTCATATCGGGCTGTGCCTGGTAAGCTGCATAGTGTGCATATCGGTATACAGGCTCATAGGCAAGATACTGAATCCGGTATACGACATGGTGGATATATCAAACGAGATAACAGGCGGCGCGCTGGAAACGAGGGACGTAGAATACGGTAGCAATGACGAGATAGGCACACTGGTGGCCGCCTTCAACAATATGAAAAACTCCACCCAGCGCCTTATAGTTACTCTGCATGAGAAAAAAGAGGCGGAGGCATTGCTGGCAGAGGCAAGAGTGCACAGGGCGAAGCAGGAGGAAAAGCTTCAGGAGGCCATGCTTTTGCAGCTTCGAAGCCAGATAATGCCTCATTTCTTATTCAATACGCTCAATACAATAGCGCGCACAGCCAGGGCTGAGGGCGCAAAGCAGACCGAGCGGCTCATATTCGCCCTGTCCCACCTTTTCCGCAACAGCCTGCGCTCCACGGTAAATATGGAGGTACCACTTTCGGAGGAGATAGATATGGCGCGCAACTACTGTACGCTGCAGCAGGCCCGCTTCGGGGACAGGCTGAAGGCGGAGTTTAAGGTGAGCAGGGGCGTGTGCCCGGAGGAAGTGATGGTGCCTAGCTTTATACTCCAGCCCCTTATAGAAAACGCCATAGCCCACGGGCTGGAGGGGCGCGCACTGGGCGGCACGGTGAGGACGAGAATAAACCAGGAAGGGTGCAGGCTCATAATAACGGTATGCGACAACGGCGCCGGCATGAGCCGGGAACGGATAGAAGAAGTGCTGAGAGATGACGGGGGCAAAAAGAAGTTTTCCGGAATAGGCGTGAGCAATGTCCGCGCACGCATACTCATGAGCCATCCCGGCAATGAGTTTACAATAATGTCAAGGATCAATATAGGCACCGCCGTAAGAATGGTGCTTAGCGTAAAGCCTGCAGAAGAGGAGGATGCACGATGACAAAGATACTTATAGCGGAAGACGAAGCGCTAGAGCGCTCCTTTCTTGAAGCGATACTGAAGGATGCTTTTCCCGATTCGGAGGTGCGCTCGGCAGGGGACGGGGCTAACGCCGTGGAGCTGGCCGAGATATGGCGGCCGGAGGTGCTGCTGCTGGATATAAGGATGCCGGTACTTTCAGGGCTGGAGGCCGCAGAGAAGATAAGGGCGATACTGCCCCAGAGCAAGATAGCGTTCATAACCGCTTACAGCGAGTTTTCCTATGCGCAGCAGGCCATAAAGCTCAATGTGAGCGACTATATACTAAAGCCCGTGGAGGACGATGCGCTGATAAACACCGTAAGCAAAATGGTGCGGTTCGTGGATAAGGAAAAGGAGTTTGCATCGTACTTTGCCGTGCAGCGACTCACGGGCGGCGACAGCGGCCACCGCAAAGAACAGCAGCAGATAATGGAGCGGGTGGATAATTATATGTGCAACAATTATAACCTCGATCTTTCCCTCGAGGCTATGGCGGATATAATAGGCATAAGCGCCAATCACTTTTCCAAGCTGTTCAAAAAGTATTTCGGGCAGAATTTTATAGACAGGCTGACTTCTATAAGAATTGAGCAAGCTAAAAAGCTGCTGCTTACCACCAACAAGGGGACCCGGGAGATAGGCGAGGCGGTAGGCTACCCATCGGTCACTTATTTCAATACAAAATTCAAAAAGGAGACCGGTATGCCGCCCGCCGAATACCGCCGGCAGGACTTAAGACCGCAGGAGGATCACTCCGATACGTAAGTCTCCTCGTTGTATGGAGAATTATCTATGCCCAGCTTGACACAGGCCGCCGCGGCCGCCTGCCTGAACTTGAGCATATCGCCAGGGCTGACTGCCGTTATCATGCAGCCGGCCTTTTTCAGTTCGTTCTCGGCCTCCCTTTCGCGGACACCCCAAAGCGCCCGCTCATACTGGGCGGATTCCTTTGCGCAGCGCAGTATGATGCTCTGATCCTCCGGGCTTAACTGATTCCATGTATCGCTGCTGGCTATTTGTATATCGGGTATATGAAGATGCTCTGTCTGATAAAAATACGGGGCCAGAAGATAATGCTCCGCCGTCTGGTATGTGACTATGCTGTTTTCGGCGGAGTTGATTATGCCAGCCCGGAAGCAGGCGTACATATCGGAATACACCATCTCAGCGGAGCAGGCGCCGGTCTCCTCGATAAAGCTTTTCAGTATGCTGTTTTCCTGTATCCCCACCTTGAGCGCGCTCATGTCGTCAAAACTGCTTATGGGTTTACTGGAATAGAAGGAGCGCACGCCGGCATCGTACCACGAAAGGCCGATTATGCCGGCTTTTTCCAGTTCGGAGAATATGTCCTCACCTATCCTGCCGTCCAGCGCGTCCCACATCTCATCGGAGGTAGCGTATAAAAACGGGAGCTGCATGGATACCGAGGAAGGGGCGAAATCCTTTATAGTGAGCAGTGACACGCGGGCGAAGTCTATGCCTCCATACATAACCTGCTCCGCCACGGACTGCTCGTCGCCGAGCTTGGCGTTGCTGCATATTTTTATCTGTATGCGCCCGCCGGTCTTGTTGTATACCAGCTCCGAAAAGAACCGTGCCGCCTTGCTGTCGGGGTGATCCTCCGGCTGCTCATCGGCATACCGCAGCGTTATCTCGGGCGAGGGGTCGTCCGCCTCGATATAGCGGGCGAAGTAGAATTCCAGCGCCACTATGCAGAAGCAGGCTATGAGCAATATGAACAGCAGCGCTCTTTTCATGTGCGGCTCCTTTCTTTTTGATCTGCGGCCGGCAGCCGTATTAGGATTGCTTGTATTATATGGCCTTTTCCGGCCAAATGCAATTCAAATGCAGCGTATTCGATATCTAACAGCAAAAATTGATAACTTAATCCCGCTTTTTTGAAATTGTGGCGGGAATGTAAAAACAATATTATAAAATAAACATTGTAAACAGATTTAGAAATGTCATCCGGGCGTATGTAAGTTCATGTCTTAAAGACTACCACCGTTAAAACAAGGTCCGAATGCCCATTTTACTGCGATATAATATCGGAACAGCGGCTATACGGCGTGCCCTTGCGTGCCTTTAGCATATAATCTACTTTTAAAAATTAGGAGGAACCAATGAAAAGACGCATCATCTCCCTGCTTCTGGTTCTGGCCATAGCTGCCGCGGTAATGACCGCCTGCGCAGCTCCTGCCGCAGAGAACCCCGGCACTTCTGAATCGCCCGCAGCAGAAGGAACCGCCACCGCTCCCGCAGATGGCGAGGTAAAGACTGTTATCAACCTGGCTCTGTCTGAAAACATCACCAAGCTGGATCCTCATGACATCTTTAACTTCCCCGTATTCACCGCCTGCTGGATGATGTATGACACCCTCATTTCCACCGACCATGAAGGCAACTACAATCCCTGCCTGGCTACCGAGTGGACCAAGTCCGAGGACGGCCTGGTATGGACCTTCAAGCTCCGCGACGACGTCAAGTTCCAGAACGGCGAGGACTTTGATTCCGCCGACGTCGTTACCACCTTCCAGCGTCTTATCGACAATCCCGATCTGACCTGCTCCATGACATATTGGCCCTATCTGGAGTCGGTAACCGCGATAGACCAGTACACCGCAGAGATCAATCTGTCCGAGCCCTTCGGTCCCGCAGAACTTGCCTTCTCTAACACTTGGATAATCCCTCACGACGCATGGGAAGCTGACGGCGAGAAGCTCTGGACCGAGCAGAAGGCTGTCGGTACCGGCCCCTGGCAGCTAGTAGAATGGGTAGACGGTCAGTACACCCACTTCTCCAAGTTTGCCGAATCCTGGGATGCCTATGACACCACCCTCACCGACGTATATCTCCGCCACATACTCGAACCCGCCACCGCTATCAACGGCCAGCTCTCCGGCGAGATCGATGCTTACCTTGCAACCGGTGGCGCAGCGCGCGATATGCTCTCCATGTATACCGGCACCGAGAACAAGATTGAGATGGTAAATGCTGAAAACGGCACCTTCCATTACATCCAGTTCCAGTGCAAAGACGGCGCTCTCTTCTCCGATCAGCGCATGCGCGAGGCCTTCTCCCTGGCTATCGACCGTCAGTCCCTAGTCGACTACGTGCTCGGCGCAGGCCAAGTGCCCAACGGCTTCCTGCCCATAGGCGCTCTGGGCTATGACGAGAGCATGCCCGGCTACGAGTACAACGTAGAGAAGGCTAAGGCCCTGTTGGCCGAGGCCGGTTATGACGGACAGGAATTCACCATTTACACCCACACCGGCATCCCCATGGGCAAGGCTCTACTGGTCGCCATTCAGGACATGCTGACCCAGGCAGGCTTCAATGCCAAGATCGAGCCCGTTGAGGTTTCCGCGCTGAATAATATCCGCGCCGAGGGTACTTACGATGTATTCCTTGCCTCCAACAACCACGTAAACGGCGATCCCTATGCGCACATCAATCAGCGCATACTGGGCGATAACCATCACTCTAACTACAAGGATGACGTCCTGATGCAGCTCATCGAGGACTCCAACAAAGCGGTAGATCCCACCGAGCGCGCCGCTCTGATCAGCCAGATGAACCAGCGCATGAGCGAGACCTTCGCCCCCAATATCACCACCGACCAGATGGAAGCCTGCTATCCCATCAACTACGGCGTGACCGGCCTCCAGCTCTATAAGGAAGGCTTCATCAACGCCCGCTACGTCAACTGGGATCCTTCCCTCGTAAAGTAAAATAATTCTTTTCCTAAAAAGCCCGGCCGACAGTTAATGGACCGTCGGCCGGGCCATTCCAAAAGAGGAGGATTTTATGCCCAGATTAGCAAAGTTTATAATCAAGCGCCTCATAATGACGCTGTTCATTCTTTTTTTTGTTTCCATAATCGCCTTCGCCCTTATACGTATAGCTCCCGGTAATCCGGCGATGATGGTCCTCCCGGACGGCGCCTCCGCAGAAGCCATTCGTGCAATGGAGATCAAGCTGGGCTTGGATCAACCCCTTATCGTACAGTATTTCCGCTATATAGGCGGGGTGCTTCAGGGCGACCTGGGAACGTCCATAATATATAAGCTGCCCGTTAAGGACCTCATATTACAGAGGCTACCCGCTACTTTTAAGCTCACCGTCATCACCATGATAGTATGCCTTGTGATAAGCATACCACTCGGTATAATCGCAGGCTCCCGGCAGGGGACGCTGCTGGACTTTCTGGCGACCATGTTCGCGCTGCTGGGCCAGTCCATGTCTACGGTATGGATGGGAATATTGGTCATATACATATTCGCTGTAAAACTGGAGCTTTTCCCTGCAATGGGCTACGGTACGTGGCAGAACTACGTGCTGCCCGCCCTTACGCTGGGCTACCCGGTGGCCGCGCAGGTCACGCGAATGGGCCGCTCCGGCATAATCGACGTACTTAAAGAGGACTATATTACTGCGACCTACGCCAAAGGCATAAGCAAGGCGGTAGTATATACCAAATACGCCTTCAAAAACGCCCTTATCCCGATAGTTACCATAGTCGGCATGCAAATAGGCATATACCTTGCCGGCGCGGTCGTGGTTGAAACAATATTTGCGTGGCCCGGCTTCGGCCAGTTGATCTTCCAGGCGGTGGGCAACCGCGACTATCCCCTGGTTCAGTCCTGCCTGCTGGTATCCGCCGCGCTGTTCGCTATCGTAAACATGCTGGTAGATATAATCAACTCGTTTATCGACCCACGTATTACTCTGCAATAAGGAGAAAATAGCATGGATAAGAAGATAATCGCTTCAAGGATGCTGCACAGCAAGTTCTTTATGGTGGGTGCGATAACCGCCTTGTTCATAATACTGCTGTCTGTGTTTTCTCCCGTCATAGTGCAGTATGACCCCATAACCAACAACCTACCCGAAAGGCTGCTTGCCCCCGAGTATTTTGCAAGAGGCTTACAGGGTCACGTTTTCGGTACAGATGAAGCGGGACGTGACATATTCTCCCGTCTGCTGCTGGGCTCTAGGTATTCCCTTACCATAGCCGGCATAGTGGTTCTGGTAGCCGCCTTTATCGGCACCGTGCTGGGCGCCATATCCGGCTACTTCGGCGGCGTGGTGGACGCCGTGATAATGCGTGCCTGCGATATAATGATGGCCATACCCAATCTGGTGCTTGCCATAGCTGTAATGGCCATACTGGGTCCGAACATATTCAACCTGGTAATAGTGCTCATAATCACCAGCTGGGTGCAGTACTGCAAGGTCACCCGCAACAACGTAATGGTGGTAAAGAACATAGAGTTCATAAAGGCATCCCAGGTGCTGGGCGCTTCCAAGGCGCATATCATGTTCACCCAGATATTCCCCAACGTTACCACCCAGCTCATAATCCTCATCAGCCAGCAGCTTGGCTGGACTATACTTACCGAAGCGTCTCTGAGTTTCCTCAGCCTCGGTGTACAGCCGCCTACACCCTCCTGGGGCAATATGATAGCCGATGGTCGAAACTTCCTTATAACCAACCCCTGGCTGGTATTTGCTCCCGGCATTGCCCTTATGGTTACCGTTCTGGCCTTTAACTTCCTGGGCGACGGCCTCAGGGACGTGCTTGACCCGAAACGCATATAAGGAGGCAATATGAACAACGATATTCTGCTGAAGATAACAGACCTCAGGGTGCAGTATACTACCGAGCGCGCCGTGGGCAACGCCCTGAACGGCTTCAACCTTACCATACATAAGGGCGAGTCCATGGGCCTCGTGGGCGAGACCGGCGCAGGCAAGACTACCGCCGCCCTCTCCATACTGAACCTTCTCCCTCACCCCGCCGGAAAGGTGACCGGTGGCGAGATACTCTACAACGGCAAGGACGTAATGAAGATGAGCCAGCGCGAGCTCATGGATATTCGCGGCAACAAGATAGCCATGATATTCCAGAACCCGCTGACCTCACTCAATCCGGTATTTACCATAGGCGAGCAGATCGGCATGGTAATACGCAGGCATGAGAAGTGCTCCTCCAAGGAGGCCGACCAGCGCGTAAAGGAGCTGCTCGAAAAGGTGGGCATACCCGGCAACCGCCTGAAGGATTATCCCAACCAGTTCTCCGGCGGCATGAGGCAACGCGTGGGCATAGCGGCAGGTATAGCCCTCAACCCGGAGCTGCTCATAGCAGACGAGCCCACTACCGCGCTGGATGTTACCATACAGGCACAGATACTTGAGCTAATGAAAAAGCTCAAGACCCAGTACGATACATCTCTGCTGATGATAACCCACAACCTTGGCATAATCTCCGAGCTGTGCGAGAACGTGTCCGTAATATACGCGGGCAGGATAATAGAATACGGCTCCGTCAAGGAAGTATTCGGCCGCCCGCTCCATCCCTATACAAAGGGCCTGCTGGGCGCTATACCCTCGCTGGACGGCAAAAAGGAAAGGCTGCACGCTATACCGGGCCAGATAGCCGACGCTACCAACGTGCCTTCGGGCTGCGCCTTCCATCCCCGCTGCTCTCTCTGCACCGAGCAGTGCAAGTGCGAACAGCCTGCCATGATAAGGGTGAACGATAACCACTATGTTGCCTGCTATTGTGAAAAGGAGGATGCCTAATGTCAGATAATATCGAAAGAACTCCCCTTATAAAGGTTGATCACCTTAAGGAATACTTCAAAATATCCGGCAAAGGCATGCTTCACGCAGTGGACGACGTGAACTTTGAGATATACGAGGGCGAAACCCTGGGCCTGGTTGGCGAATCCGGCTGCGGAAAGAGCACCGTAGGCAACGTGATCATGCGACTGCTGCAGCAAACTGACGGCAAGCTGTATCTGGAAGGAGAGAACGTATTTGAGGCAAGCAAGGAAAAGAAGAACGACTACTGCCGCAAGATGCAGATAATATTCCAGGATCCCTATTCCTCACTGAACCCGAGAAAGACCATACGCAGCATACTTTCCGAGGCGTATATAGTTCAGAAGCTGTGCCCAAAGGAAGAAATAGAGGGCAAGATACGGGAGCTGTGCGACATCGTAGGCATATCCCAGCGGCTGCTGGACTATTATCCTCACGAGCTGGACGGCGGCACCCGCCAGGTGGTAGGCATCGCGAGGGCGCTGTCCCTCAACCCCAAGTTCATAGTGTGCGATGAGCCGGTATCCTCGCTGGATGTTTCGGTACAGGCAAAGATAATCAATCTGCTTATGGATCTCCAGAAGCAATTTGGCCTTACCTACCTGTTCATATCCCATGACCTTTCCGTGGTGCGGCACATATCCAATCGCATAGCGGTAATGTACCTGGGTCAAATTGTAGAAATAGCGGATACAGACAAGATATTCGAAAACTGCCAGCATCCTTATTCTATCGCACTGCTCTCCGCCATACCCAAGGTGGACGTGGAGCACAAGACCGAGCGCATAATACTGGAAGGTGACGTCCCCTCCCCCATAAACCCTAAGCCGGGCTGCCGTTTCGCAAAGCGGTGCTGGATGGCCAGGGAACGCTGCTTTGCAGACGAACCCGCCCTTGCCGAGGTGGAGCCGGGTCACTGCGTGGCCTGCCACTACGCCGCGGAGTCCAGGGAGCTTGCAAAGGAAGCAAAGACCATGAAGCTCTCGGACTATTGATACAGGAGCATAACAAAGCCGCCCGAGCAGGGCGGCTTTTAATGTTGTTTATTATCCACATCAGAAGGCCGCGAGAGCCCCTCCGTCCACCGGCAGGCAGATGCCAGTAACGTACTTTGCCGCGTCGGAACAAAGATAAACGGCAGCCCATCCAATATCCTCCGGCATGCCTTCGTGTCCCATCTGTATGCGGCTTAATATCTTTTCATGCCGCTTTGGGTCGTTGTCTACCACCTCATGATACATAGGGGAGTGTATCCAACCGGGAGCTATGGCGTTTACCCTTATGCCCTGGGCGGCGGTTTCGGCGGAAAGCGTGCGCACCATGCCGAGTATGCCCGACTTGGCGGCAGAGTAGCCCATTACGCAGGGCTGGCCTATAAAGCTGGTCATGGAGGCAATAAAGAGTACCGAACCGGAGCCATTTTCACGCATCTGCGGCAGTACCGCCCTGGTGATGGCAAAGGAGCCAACCAGATGCGTCTGCAATACAGCGGAGAACTCCTCAGTGGTCATCTGTTCTATGGGCTTCTTGCAGTGTATACCCGCATTGTTCACCAGTATATCGATGCTGTCCTCATTTTTGAGTATCTCGTCTATGACTACGCCTATTTTACCAGCATCGCTCACGTCTCCCTGATAATAACTTACTTTATCCGCTATATCCGCATAATTGGAGGCGTGCTTTTCCCTCTCGCTGCGGGCCAGCATTATAACCTTTGCGCCCGCTGTGACCATGCAGCGGGTCATGGCCAGTCCAAGTCCCGTTGCGCCGCCTGTTATGAGTGCGGTTTTACCCTTTAATGAAAACGGATCCGTCATGTTTACTCCCTTTTGCAGCTGCACTGGAAAGCGCCGTTTTGCTGGTATTTGTATGGTATGCAATATTCCTTATGACACAGCGCCTCGCTCTTTGTTTTTGTGCCGGAGGCGGCGCTTATTGCGGCGGCGCAAAGGCGCAGCCCAAGCTCCTCCGGGCTTTCTTCGCCAGAGAGCACTGGGCTTGCGTCAAAGTCCATATCACCGCTCATATTCGTAAAAGTGGTGTGGTTGCCGGTTATTTTAAGCGTTGGGGCGACGGCGGAGCCTATCACGCTGCCCCGCCCAGTTACAAGGAACACTAGCTGACAGCCGCTGGCTATGAGTGCCGTCAACCCTTCGCTGTCGTTTGGATTGGTAATGCCATACTGCACCGGCCACGGGTCAGGGGTAGTATCCAATAGCCACAAACCCCTTTGGGGAGGCTGCTGCCCCACCTTGAGCACCCCCTGTATGGGACGGGAACCGCTCTTTACAAATGCGCCCATGCTTTTTTCTTCTATGCTGGAGAGGCCCCCGGCGAAGTTTCCGGGGCTTACGGAGTATTGCCCTACCGAGCTGCAATACTCCATCGCCTTATCGTACACCCGGGAAAGCTTCTGCCCCACTTCGGGCGTGGCGGCACGGCTCACAAGCTGCATCTTCAGGCCCACTGCCTCCACTATTTCTTCAAATATGCAGCATCCACCGGCATCGCACAACAGATCGAAAAACCGGCCTACGGACAGATTGCCCGCAAGGCCGCTGGTATAGTCGGAGCCGCCGCATTCCGCGCCGATTATAAGGTCGCTGAGCCCCATTGGGACTTTCTTCTGCCCCTCAAGCTCTTTTCTCATACGGCGCACCGTCTCCAGCCCCTGCCCTATTGAGGGGAGGGTACCGCCCGCTTCCTGAATGGTAAACCAATGGGATAGCCTCCCCGCCTTGGCTGCCGCCGCCGCAAGCCTTTTCGCCTGCACGTATTCGCAGCCCAGGCCGACGGCCAGTACGCCGCCTACGTTGGGGTGCCGCGCCAGCGCCACCAGCAGACGCACCGCATATTGATTGTCGGTACAGCCATAGAATCCTATGGCCTCTGTTTCCGTATCACCGGAACGACGAGCTATCTCCTCTGCCACGAAACGGGAGCACTCCACGGTGTATATGACCAATATCTTATTGCGTATTCCTGCGGGGCCGCTGCTCCGAGGATAACCTTCCCAGCGATTATTTAAGATCTCATCCAAATTATTCATAGCTTATATCCGATGGTGCGCCGGTATAAACATCCAGATCGGAGGAGCGGCGGTCCACCAGGCTTTTAATGCAGTGGAGGTGCACCCATGTGCCGGCGGGTATATAGCTGGTAGCCTCCCCTATCTCTACGCCGTATTTAATTATGGGCTGGCCCTGCTGTATATCAGTAAGGCTGAGCTTATGCCCCATGGCCACCTGTTCCATGGCGGTGATAGTAATACCTCTGCTCTCTCCGGTCAGCACCACTGGCCCGGGTTAAACAGGGGTCATGGCGGTACACACGTTGTCACGCTTATTTACTACAAACGCTGTCTTCATATCTTTATAGTATGCCAAATTTTGCAAAGGCTTCGGTTGCGCTCATGCCGCCCTCTATCGCCTTGCGCACCAGCTTTTCGCCAGAAGCCTTTTCCAGCGCCAGCGATACCGTTTCCTCCACTACTTCCTGGGGTATTATCAATACGCCGTCCACGTCGCCGAATATTATATCACCAGGCAGTATGTTCACTCCGCCTATCTCTATGGGGCAGCGGAACTGTGTCACCTGAGTGCGCACACTGGAATCCTGTGCGTAGCAGCCAGCACTGAACACCGGCCAGTTCTGTGCCAGCACCTGCGGGGTATCCCTGTGCCAGCCATCCAGCACCGCGCCTGCGGCGCCCCGGGTTCTGGCGGTAGCGGTAAGCAGCTCGCCCCAGTATGCGCAGCGGCGGGTCCCGCCGGCGGCTATGTATATCTCGTTCTTTTCAAGCTGGTCTAGAGCCTCGGTAAGGTAGCCGAAGGGCTTTTCCTGCTTGCCGTAAACGTCTGTCATAAGAACCGTCATGGCCTTACCAGCAAGCTTCATATCGTCGCGCAGGGGACGAATATCCTGGGGAAGGAACTGATGTACCAGTCCCATCTGGTCGAGTATATCGCCGACCACCGGCGTATACAGCTTTTCGCGCATCAGGGAAAACATCTCGTCCTGGTCTTTCCACGGTTTCATAAGGGTACATTTCCTCCTACTGCAGCTTTTTTAAAAATGCTAACATCTTAAAATCAGCAAAGCAATTTCAATTTTTATGCCACAATATCACTTTTTTGGCAGCTGAACGCCATGATTGGGCATAGAACTGCGGTGGCGGTACTCTAACGGCGGCACTAAATATGCCTCCTTAAAGGCGTGATAAAACCTATCCGCACTGCGGAAGCCGGAGCTGTACGCTATGTCTATCACCTTGAGGTCTGAATGCAGCAGCAGATTTGCGGCATAATTGAGCCGTCTGGCGTTTATGTATGCAGTAGGGGTAACTCCGAGGTGCTTTTTGAAACTCCTGCATATATGCTCGCGGGTCTTGCCGCAGCGCCGCGCCATATCATCCAACTCCCAAGAGAGGTGTTCCGGGTCATCTATATCGCATATGAGCAATTCGAGCCACAGTGGGCAACCGGTGTGGTAAGTATACGGATCGGGCAGCAGATATTTGCTTATTACTTTTACCAGCAATATGCGCAGCTCGGAATTGACGGCGCGAGGATTACCTGCCGGCAGCAGGTTAAGCCCCTGAAGCTCCGCCCTGAGTAGCAGCGCTTCCCCTGTGGGCAAACGGCAAAGTGGCGGCAAATCCGAGCTGAGCATCGCCTGCTTACGCCTTTCGTCTCCGGTATAGGTGAACATTTCGTCTATCACCCGCGCCGGGAAGGCAAGGTTTACATAAGAGCTGCCCTCGGCCAGCACGCGGCTGTGCACGTCCCCAGGGCGAAGCAGCATAAGCGCTCCCGCATCGAGGTTGAGCTCGTGATTTCCTACAGTGATTTGCATATTTCCGCCGATTATAAGCGAAAGCTCGTAAAAATCGTGTACGTGGGGATATGCAGTGCCCTTTACGGTATCGTGAAAGAGAAAGTGCATCTGGCTTACCGGGTCTATTAGGCCGTCTTCATTGAGCCTACATATCATGTCACACCTCCTAGAATAAAATTGTTTACAATATCAATATATGACATATTTTTTAGAAATACAAGAAGCACATGTGAATCTGGGGTATTACAATACAGGCATGAAAACAAAGGAGAGTTACACCGCATGAAGTTGGGTATAGGGCTTTACAGGCATATGCTTGCCCCGGAGTATTATCAATTTGCGGCGCAGTGCGGCTGCACCCATATAATAATACACCTGGCGAATTATTACGACGGCAACGATAAGATAGTGACTGCCACGGACGCGAGGTCAAATTACGGCGTATCCGCCGTAGGCGATCCCGTATGGAGCTATGGGGGCATGAGAGCCATAGTTAAGCAGGCTGCGGAATACGGCCTGACCGTATACGGCATAGAAAACTTCAGCCCGGCGGACTGGTACGACGTTCTGCTGGCGGGACCTGAAAGGGACAGCCAGATAGAACGGCTCAAAGGGATAATCCGCAGCGCGGGCAGGGCGGGGATAAAGTCATTCGGGTATAATTTCAGCATTGCCGGCGTATGGGGACACCAGAAAAAACACAGGGCGAGGGGCGGCGCGGAAAGCACCTGCTTTGACGCGGAGCTTTTGGATCTGGATGCACCCATACCCAACGGCCAGGTATGGAACATGACATATGCCCCGTGGGACGGTGGGTGTGTGCCGCCAATAGACGAAGCGGAGCTGTGGGAAAGGCTGGGCTATTTCCTTGAGCGCATACTGCCCACGGTGGAAGAGGCGGGAGTAGAGTTAGCACTTCACCCAGATGATCCACCCATGCCGAGACTCAGACAGACGGCGCGGCTGGTATACCGCCCGGAGCTTTACCAGCGGCTGATAGATATGGAAAAGAGCTCCGCAAACAAACTGGAGTTGTGTCTGGGCAGCCTGCAGGAAATGCAGTCAGATAAGCCGATATATGACTATATGGAACAATATCTCAGGGAGGATAGGATAAGCTATATACACTTCAGGAACGTCAGGGGCAAGGTGCCCTGCTACGACGAGGTATTCGTTGATGAGGGCGATATAGATATGCTGAGGGTGTTGGATCTGCTCAAAAAATACGATTTTGACGGTGTGCTGATACCGGATCATACTCCGCTAATGACCTGCGGCGCGCCGTGGCATGCCGGAATGGCCTATGCTCTTGGCTATATAAAGGCGGCCATGCAGGCGCTAGATCGGAAAAAGATATAATGAATAAAAGGAGCAAGTGAGATGGACGGATATTTTAAAAAGGCATTCGGCCTTAATGGGAGAGTGGCCCTCGTTACGGGGGGCGGCAGCGGTCTGGGCTATGCCATATCCCGCTGCCTGGCTTCCGCCGGGGCGCAGGTGGTGATGGCCGGGCGCAGGCAGGAGGTTCTGGAGTGCGCATGCGATGAGATAGGCCATAATGCGTGCTATAAGGTACACGACATTACCGATACCGGCTCCGCACAAGGCTTTATAGAGGATATAGTAAAGAAGCACGGGAGCATAGATATACTCATTAATAACGCTGGCAGGCACTGCAAGAAGGCGGTGGCAGATATAGCCATACAGGATTTCCGGGATGTAATGGACGTTCACCTTTACGGCTCTTTTGCCCTTTCACAGGCAGCGATACCGTATATGCGGGAAAAGAAGCGGGGCAGCATAGTATTCATATCCTCCGAATCGGCGGTGCTTGGTCTTACCAACGTAAGCGTATACGGTTCCGCAAAGTCCGCCCTGCTGGGCCTTACCCGCTGCATGGCTGGGGATGTATCCTCCGACGGCATACGGGTAAACGCAATTATACCCGGCTTTATAGACACCCCGATGTTCCATCAGGTGGTGGACAGCGACCTGCCTCGTCAGCAGAAGATACTAGGCCATACTCCCATGGGCTGTTACGGCACGCCGGAGGATATAGGCTGGGCGGCGGTGTATCTCTGTTCGGACGCCGCGAAATTTGTGACCGGCTCCGCCATAACGGTGGACGGCGGCTGTTCCATAGGCTTTTAGGAAGGAAATGATATGAACGAGATAAAAGAGATATATGACTGCGGCGTGATACCGGTAGCGATAATAGAGCGGGCGAAAGACGCAGTACCTACGGCAGAGGCCATTCTGTCCGGAGGCGTGTGCACGATGGAGATAACCTTTAGGACGTATGCTGCTCAAAAGGCCATAGAAAACGTAAGCAAGAGCTGCCCTAAAATGATAGTCGGGGCAGGCACTGTGCTCAGCCTTGAACAATGCAGGCAGGCGACGGATGCCGGGGCGAGGTTTATAGTTTCCCCTGGCCTGAACGAAAAAATAACGGCCTGGTGCCTGGACAGGAATATAGATGTATTTCCCGGCTGCGTCACCCCGACAGAGATAATGCGCGCTATTGATATGGGCTTAAATGTGGTTAAGTTTTTCCCCGCAAATGTATATGGTGGCCTTGCGGGGATGAAGGTGCTGTCCGCCCCCTTCGGGAGCGTAAAATTCATACCTACCGGCGGCATTGGCGGCGAAAATCTGGCGGAATACCTTAGAGCGGGGTTTGTGTACGCTGCAGGCGGGAGCTGGCTATGCGGCAAAAAGGATATAGCCGAAGGAAACTTCGATAAGATAGCCCGACTTTGCGGCGAGGCACGCAAGACGGTAATGGAGGTACGTTCATGAAGATACTTACTTTCGGGGAGATAATGCTCAGGCTTAAAGCGCCGGGGCACGAGAGGCTGTTCCAGAGCCCCGCGCTGGAGGCTACCTTTGGCGGCGGCGAGGCAAACGTGGCGGTCAGCCTGGCAAATTACGGCATGGACTGCGAGTTCCTTACCGTTTTACCGGATAACGGCATAGCGGACGCCTGCATACGAGAGCTCAGGTATTTTGGCGTGGGCACCTCGCTGATACGCCGGGGGCCGGGCCGCATGGGCATATACTACCTTCAGGCGGGGGCCAATCAGCTCCCCAGCAAGGTCATATACGATAGGGCGGGCTCAGCGATGGCCATTGCAGAGCCTGGCAGCATAAACTGGGAAAAAGCCCTGAACGGCGTAAACTGGTTCCACACCACCGGCATAACGCCGGCGCTGAGTAAAACCGCCATGGAGCTGACGCTGGAAGGGGTAAAGGCTGCAAGAGACGGGGGCATAACGGTATCCTGCGACCTTAATTACAGAAAGAACCTCTGGAAATACGGCGTAAACGCGCCGGAGGTGATGCGCGAAATCGCCAAATATACGGATATCGCCATAGCCAATGAGGAGGATATACAAAAGAGCCTAGGCATAACCTCGGATATAGGCACATGGGACAGCCTCAGCAGGGAGCAGTATCGCCTGCTTGGGGACAAGGTGCTGGAGGCTTATCCCAACATGAAGACCATAGCCATAACTTTGAGAGAAAGTCACAGCGCGGACTGGAACGGCTGGGGCACCTGCCTGAACGACGGAAGGGATTTCATCGTTTCAAAGGCCTACGATATTAGGGATATTATCGACAGGGTAGGCGGCGGCGACAGCTTTGCGGGCGGCCTCATATATGGCCTCTGCCATTATGGCGACAAGCAGCAGGCGCTGGAATTTGCAACGGCAGCTTCCTGCCTGAAGCACAGCATCAGCGGCGACTTCAACCGCGTGACCGCCGATGAGGTCGAAAAGCTCATGTCCGGCGACGGCACCGGCAGGGTTCAGAGGTGAGATTTCCCCCAGCTCAGCGCGTACCCAACGATCAACAGCACGGGGTAATGTAGCAGTACATCCCGCAACCCGCCAGGCACAGGTACCGGGTAGTAGGGATCTAACAACATAGGCTACCGTAGCTTTTGAGGGAGGGTGTAACAGCAAGGCAGATGGTCTTGTCCGTCCGGCTTTCGTCTGCTACAACGAGGTTTGTGTCCAGAGGATCTAAGCCGCGCTCCCGGCACTCCGCCGAAGCATAAAAGCTCTTGAGGTCGATTGCGATGTATGTTCGTTCCTTCATGCTCCGGCTGCCTCCTTTCGGTTTCTAAATCAGTTCGACAAATTGGAATTTGTTACGCTGTTGCACTTTCCAGCAAAGTGAGCATTTTGTTATCGCAATCAATTTCGTATCGCAGACCCAACGGAAAAACACCAATAGGATACGCATGTCCCACATTAACATTGTACAGGATTGGGAGGTCTGGCAAATTTGCCTCAAATCCAACAACCTGCTTGTATACATCCTTATACTTCTCCAGTTTTTCTTCCACAGCAGGCTTGCCAACAATAATTCCGTTGATGGCATGCAGTATGCCTTGGGCATGCAAATTCCGCAAAAACCAAGATAGAACCATTTCATGCATATCAACTTCGCTTGTTTCAATCAGCAAAATCTTGCCTTTCCACTGGTCTAATGTGGGCCACAAAGAAGTTCCGAGCAACTCTGGGAATACATCGATACACCCGCCCAGCAGCTCACCAGTTACTTTTCCGCTACCTTGTATAACCTCATAGCCTGTGTTAGGGTAACGAGGGGTAGCCTGGTTCATATTATCTTCTTTCCACCAAACCTTGTCCTTTTCATAGCTGCAAAAATCGCTGCAAGGAATCGGCAGGGTGTCCTGGGGAGCAAACAATGTCTTTTCCATGGCCTGTTTGGTGTATTCGTTGATAGCAACATATTCTGCGAGATTATTCATCACAGACAGACCGTAATAGGATACAAGTCCCGCCTTGTGCATCATAAAATGGTTTGTTGTGGAATCCGAAAAGCCAGTAAATATCTTGGGGTTATTCCGCAAAACATCGAAGTCTATGTAGGGCAGAAGTCTTATTGTATCATCGCCGCCAATGGCATTAAATACGGCTTTGATTTCTGAATCCCTAAAGGCATCCATCAAATCCTGCGCCCTTGCTTCTGGGCGCCGATACAGATAGTCAATCCCTTTTAATGCGTTAGGCATAGCTACAACTTCTAATCCGTATTCTTCCAAACGTTTCTTGGCAAGTTCGTATTTATGAATAAACATCTTCTCGCCAATCATTCCTCGTGACAAGGAAACGATTGCAACTTTATCACCTTTATACAATCTTTTAGGCTTAATCATAATTCTACCTCTTTGTTCTCTTAAACACCTCGTCAAATTCTAATTTATCGAGCTCTCACGCTCCGAGCAAACTCTGGTCAAAGGCAAACAGAGCCTCGTTGATCTCAAAGACATTATAATTTCCATGCTCCACGAAATATTCCACGATGATGTCAAACTTGTTGGAGTGGGAGAGTGCAAAGCCAGCCTTCATGAGCATATCCTTCATTTCCGCAAGGGGCAGCTCAAGGGCAATGGCAAACGCAATGACCGTGGGCTTGGAAGGCTTATAAGACTTGTCCGAGCGGATCTTCGAGAAGAGCTTCCGGTCAATATTCGCCTTCTTATAGCACTGCGCGTCCGTCATGCCGCGCTCATCAATCTTTCGCAGAAGCATCTCGGAAAAACTCTCGTCGATCTGTCCCAGCGCGTCATCAAGGGTTGCCGCGCTGGGACAGATCGACG
>OIZL01000226.1_pt1 | contig 48389 bp, 44 predicted proteins | sample 1588541 | NCBI WGS metagenome assembly OIZL01 (sample SAMN03283285) | human gut metagenome | biome: human-associated habitat; material: feces | host: Homo sapiens | place: Peru | collected 2012 | reverse complement strand
CTGGGCTTCCTGTAGTTATTCGCTTTTTAGTGTCTACTTTTACTTGACAAGTGCACCGGACATACAATCCGGGAATCTTTTTTATGTCAGTTGCTGTTTCGCGGAATATACGGAAGCAGGGACATGGCGGTCTGATATATCGGCATAGTCTGCAAAACGACCTTTCCCGGTCCTGTGACGACCGTATTGAATAGTCCCTCTCCGCCCAGCAGTACATTTCTTACGCCGCTTATCGTCTGCACATCCATGGAGCATGTACCGTCCATCATGGCAAGATAGCCGGTGTCGATAATGAGCTGTTCGCCGCTTCCAAGCGTTTTTTCGACCGCGCTGCCGTCGATTTCCAGAAACGCGAGGCCGTGACCGGAGAGACGCTGCATAATAAAGCCTTCGCCGCCCACAAGACCGGAGCCAAGCTTGCGCTGGAAGAATATCGACAGTTCGACACCTGCGGTGGAGGCAAGATATGCCGATTTCTGGCAGATCACTTCTTTGTCCGGCGTTATCTCGACAGCCACAATATTGCCCGGAAAGCTCGACGCAAACGCAATAGTCCCTGTGCCGCCTGTACAGGTGTAGGTGTTCTGGAAAAGGCATTCGCCCGAAACCATTCTTGAAAATACCTTTCCAAGCCCGCCGCCCGCCGTTTCCATAGCAATATTGGGCGTCATCCAGCTCATTGCGCCGGCTTCACACTTTATCTGTTCACGCGCTTCAAGCTCTACCTCGACAACGGGCAGAGTGTCGCCAAGTATTCTGTATTTCATAGGTCAAACCTTCCTGATCAAGTTATAAAACTATACCGTCCGGGGTTTTGTGCCAGAACTTTTTGAAAAACTCCCTCGTTTCGGTTGCAAGGATCACAAGGAACACTATTGCGATGTATTTCTGGTCGATTATGACTATCTCGGTGAAATAGAACATATACCCTATGACCGAGGAAAGGATAAGCGCAACGGGAATATACCACTTACGCCTGTCATAGATAAAGTATATGAGCGCGAGTATGTCCGCCAGGTAGAAATATCTCTCATGCATTCTGGGCAGAAGATACGGAATAAGCATGGCGGATATAAAAAACAGCTTTATGAGATCCTTATCATCCATTTCTTTCACGAAAGTTGCGCAGAAGTAGACAAAAAGTATCGCGGCGGCTCCTGCGGAGAACACGGAGACAACGCTGAAGCTTTCAAAATCCGCTCCCTCGAAGAAGCGCCAGATCGTCGGCGCGTTGTGAAAGAGAAAAGCATATTCCTGCGTCTGATGGGCATATATGCCGATGCAGCTTGCAAGACTCCTGCCCGCAAGAAGCGCCGGTATAAGCGAGATGAGATACACGGCGGGTATCCAGATAAGATGCTTCCACTGCACCTTGCCCATAAAGAGGGCTATGCCGAGGGCGGGGAGAATGAACACCGCCTGCATCTTGAAGCAGAACGCCGCCGTCCAGAATATGGCGCAGGGTCTGCCCTTGCCCTCGAGAGCCTTCAGCATGGACATGAGGCAGAACGTGACAAAGATCGCGTCGCACTGCGACCACTGCGCACTGTTTATCATAACGGTGGGCGCGGCAAGCGTCAGCACAAAGGACGCCATTTGCAGTCTCCTGTCCTCAACGCCGAACATCACTATCTTCATCACATAATATGCCAGCAGTACGTCAAAAAGACAGCTCAGCCCCTTTATCAGCATCATGGAGTTGAAGTTGATGCGGGAAAATATGAGAAGGATATATATGTACGGAAGATTATAGTCCCCTATTGAGGCGCACAGCGCCTCCCTGACGCTCATACCGCCGAGGGATTTGACCCACTCCTTCAGGAACGCGTCATAGTCGTCGGAAACATAGTACAGAAGGCTTACCCGTGCAAACATCACGCAGGCCGCGCATGCGCATCCGACAAGGAGCGTCAGCGCGTCAAAGCGCTTCTGCGCGATAAGTATAGCCTCGGAAGCGAAAAACAGCCCGCCGTAAAAGACTGCCGTGAACATGGGGTAGTACACATTCACCTTTTCTGCCGTGAGTATGACGAATATCCCGAACCCAACGGCAAGCACTGCGGCGACTGCATAAAGAAGCAGGGAGTTATCCGTAATTTTTTTCAGTTTAACAGCGGATGCGCTCAAACGATCACCTTCCAAATAAAATTCCGTACCGTTACGGGAAAAGAATAACAAAAGATCTTACCATATACGCTCAGTGCGCAAAATCATTCGCGGGTAAGCCTGTCAAAAAGCTCCTCGGCGCTGTTTACCATAACAGTCGCGCCTGACTGGGCAAGCTGCTGTGCGCTGCGGAAGCCCCACGTAACGCTTATGCAGTCCATCCCGGCGTTTTTCGCGGTCTCTATATCGACCTCGGTGTCGCCTATGTAAACACACCTGTCAAGCGGCACGTTCATTTTCTTCGCCGCGGCAAGAACGCTGTCCGGCGCGGGCTTTCTGCGGACGTCCTTGCTCTCGCCCACGGCAAGCTCAAGAAGGCCGGAGAAAAACGCCTCCGCCAGAGGCTGCACCGCACTGTCCGGCTTGTTGGAGATGACCGCCTGCTTTGCACCCATCGTTTTGAGCTTGCGCATCATTTCCGATATGCCGTCATACGGCGCGGTCTTTATGCGGCAATGCTCGTTATACCACGGCACATAGAATGCAAGCACCTTTTCCACCGTTGCCTCGTCCGTTCCAAGCGGACAGGAGAGCGTAATAAGCCGCTTCGCGCCGTTTCCAAGATACTGCGCGACTGCCTGCTGCGTCACGGCAGGAAACGAAAAATGCGAAAGCGCGTAATTCACACTGTCGCAGAGATCGCCGAGGGTGTCAAGGACGGTACCGTCCATATCGTATAAAATTGCATCGTATTTCATATCCGTTCACCGTTTTCTATTCTTTGTGCGGCTATTATACCTTTATTTTATATATATTTCAAGCTTATCAATCAAATGTGAGATTCCAGATGCAGCCGTCCGGCAGCGGTCTGTCCGAGCATACATACTCATTGCCGTCCGCCGACGGGAAGCGTATCTCACACTCTGCCGCGCCGAGAGCCGCGCCGACGGCTTCTGCCGTGCGCATAGCCGCGGCTCTGTCCGCCGATATGACCTCACGCACAAGAGCCTTTCCGCCGTCAATGTACGCCGCGCATACCCCGCTTTGCGTCATGAAAAAACCGCCGCCGTATTCCTCAAAAAGCCGTTTTTCAAATTCAAGCGCGGGAGCCGAAAGAATGACATGCGACCGCCTTCCGATCGCTTCTTCGCGCCGGTGCGCATACTCCGCCGCTGAAATGCGCACGGCTTTCCCCGCCGCTTCGGTCTTTACCGTAAGCTTTTCGCATTTAAGGGTATATCTGAAATCCACAAGCCGTTCGTACCACGCGTAAAGACTTTTTTCTTCCGGAAGACACGTCACGATATCCGCGCCGCGCCGCTTTGAAAGCTCATACACCGCCTTCACAAGCCGCTCCCCTATTCCGCGCCGCCGGTATTTTTCATAAACCCCGACGCCGTAGATATAGCCTATGCGCAGACGCTTACCCCCGTCGGCAAGCTCCTGCCCGTCGATGAGATATGCCGCGCCCGCTATCTCGCCGTCAACAAACGCCGCAGTGCCGGCACCGATATCCGGCAGGGCTGTAAAAAAGCTTTCTGCCGCGCTTTCGGTATCGTCAAAAACCGCCGTCCACAGCCGTATAAGTCCCGGCACATCCGCCGTGCGGTACTCACGTATTGCCGCATCGTTCATTTTTGCACCTCGCGTCGTACTTCGTAAGCAGAAATTCGGGTTTGTAGCTCATTTTTGAAAAACGCAGCGACTCGTTGTCCATATCCTCTTCGCGGTTCAGATATTTAAGCTCAGGATGCTTTGCCAGCATCATGCGCGCCATCTCCCGGCACACCATCGAATATGCCCCGTCAAAATCGGCGAAGGCCTTTTCAAAATGCACGTCAAGCGTATCGCCGCAGGTCATTTCGCCCGCGGAGAAGCCCATGATCTCGCCGTCGGCGATCAGTACGCCGCCCTCAAGCCCAAGCTGCTCATAAGCGGCAAAGCCCCTTGCAATGGCGTCGTATTCATATGCTATGCCGGCATCAAGCCTGTCCGCGTTCTCATCGTTCCATTTTTTCAGCATATCCGCACAGTCGGGTATGAGCGCCCTCGTAAGCGGAACAAACTTCCACTCATGCTCCGCTTCAAAGCGGTTGCAGTGATTTCGCTTGCCGTGAAGCGCGTGTCCGGAATATGTGGCAAGCTTTTCGGCGGAATAAATATAATCCGCAAAGAACCTGTTCTCACGGAATACGAATTTCCCGGGAAACTCCGCCTCAACGGCGGCGCGCTGCTCCTCGGTGAGACCGAGCATACAGAACTCCTCGCCGAAATCTGCGGCGTATTCTATGATCGCGTCCAGCGCCGGACGCAAAGGTCCCAAACCGACTGGAAAAGAAAAGCACGGTACTGCGCCGCAGTTGTGGATAAGCAGTCTCTCGTCAAACCTCGCCACGCGCTGCGGGTATTTTTTCAGCCACATATACATATTGCCGAAATTGAAATCCGCGCTGCGGCTGTTTTCACTTTTCAGTATTCTATCCGCCCACGGTCTGTCCTCAAGGGTAAGTTCTTTGAATTCAAGCATTTATCAGCAGCCGTAGGTGTTGACGCAAACGGCCTTTATCTCCTTTCTGAGTATACGAAGGTCGGAAAACGCTTCCGGCCTTTTGGAAACATCTCTCAGCAGCGCCGACGGATGGTACGTCGCCATAATGCGCCGCCCGTATCTGTCGAACCACTGCCCATGCTCCCGCGTTATGCGGAAGCTTTCGCTTATGACGGCGCAGGCGGCTATCCTGCCCAGACACACGATAATTTTCGGGTTCACAAGGTTTATCTGCTTTTCAAGCCATTCGCGGCAGGCTTCCTGCTCGTCCGGCTTCGGGTCGCGGTTGCGCGGCGGGCGGCACTTGACGATATTGGCGATATACACCTTGCTTCTGTCAAGGTCGATCATCTCAAGCATACTGTCAAGCAGCTTCCCCGCCGGACCGACAAACGGTATTCCCTGCAGATCCTCCTGTTCGCCGGGGCCTTCGCCGATAAGCATCACCTCCACACGTTCATTGCCTGCGCCGAAAACGACGTTATGGCGCGTCTCGCACAGCCTGCAACGGCGGCAGCCGTCACATTCATTTTTAAGGCTGTCCCAATTTTCGCTCAAAGTGTATTCCTCCGATATTTTTTCATACTGATTCGCATATACATATAATTGTTGCATTGGAAGCGTTCAGGTAGTATAATATAGCAGTTAAAGTCAAGGCGTGATCGCTTTACGGACAATATTTTATCATTTTGCTTTCGTAATATCAACAACTTTGACCGCCGCAGGAGCGGTCGGAAGCAAAATTCGATTTGGAGAACAATATGCTGGATTTTGAAAATTATATGTCCCCCGGAAGAAAGGGACATCTTATAGGTATCGGCGGCGTATCCATGTCCTCGCTGGCAGAGGTGCTGTGCGGAATGGGCATAAGCATTACCGGCTCCGATATGAACGAAAACAACCCAAACGTCATATCTCTCAGGAAAAAGAACATCCCCGTTTTTATCGGTCACAGACCTGAGAATATAGGTGAAGATGTTGATTTCATCGTGAGAACCGCCGCTGTTCACGACGACAATCCGGAAATAATCCGTGCGCACGAGGCAGGTATTCCCGTTTTTGAGCGCACGCAGGCTTGGGGCGCTATCTCCAAGGACTACACCAACGCGCTGTGCATATCCGGCACGCACGGCAAAACGACAACCACCTCCATGTGTACGCACATCCTTATGGCGGCGGAAAAGGACCCCACCGTTATGATAGGCGGCACTCTGCCGCTGCTGAAGGCCGGTCACAGGGTAGGTCACGGCAACACGATAATTATGGAAGCGTGCGAATATTATAATTCCTTCCTTTCCTTCCACCCCACAGTAGCCGTCATCCTCAATATTGAGGCCGATCACCTCGACTTCTTCAAGGATCTGGAGGATGTTGAAAAATCGTTCCGCGCTTTTGCCGAGCGCACTCCCGAAAGCGGTACGGTCGTTGCAAACTATGACGATAAGAACACGATGGATACCATCCGCGGCATCGACCGCAATGTGATCACATTCGGTCTTACGCCGGAGGCTGACGTCTACGCGGAAAACATCAAATTCAAGGGTGCAAATTCAAAGTTCGACATAATGTATAACGGGCAGCTTTTTACCGACGTTATCCTGCATGTCCCCGGTATGCACAACGTCAAGAACGCGCTTGCCGCCACCGCCGCCTGCATAAGCGTCGGCATACGTCCCAGCTCTGTCAAATATGGTCTGGCTGGCTTCAACGGCGCGGGCAGACGCTTTGAGTTCAAGGGCAAATTCAACGGCGCGGATATATACGACGATTACGCCCACCACCCGGGTGAGCTGAAAGCGCTGCTGGACGCGGTGGAAATGCTCAACTACAAACGCAGCATCGTCGTGTTCCAGCCGCATACCTTCAGCCGCACCGCCGCGCTGTTCAACGATTTTGTGGAGCAGCTAAAGCGTCCCGACGTCCTGCTGCTGGCGGAAATATTTGCCGCAAGAGAGACGAACACTATCGGCATTTCCTCGGGCGATCTTGCCAAGGAGATAGGCAGGGCAAGCTTTATTCCAAGCTTTGACGGCATCGAAAACGTGCTTCGAGCCATTGCCCGCCCCGGCGATATAATCCTCACCGTGGGTGCAGGCGACGTCTACAAGATCGGCGAGAACATAGCGGAGGAGTAAACGCCGGACGCAAAACGGAGTATTTACTGCAAACATAAAGGAGGGTTCTGCCCTCCTTTTTAAGTATGATTCTGGGGGAGAGATTATATGCCCGCTTCAAAACGCAGATACGATATTGACCTGTGCCGAGCTTTTGCCTGCCTTATGGCGATCGCCACACACATACCGGATATTTGCTCCGCCGAGGCGCTTTCGCCGCTCACGGCCGATCTGCGCTCATGCTTCATTTACTTCTGCCGCGCCGTCATTCCGATTTTTTACATGGTGACCGGCAGCCTTTATCTCGGTAAGGAAACGGCGGATGTCGGAAAAACCGTGAAAAAGGCTTTCAGGCTCCTGCTGCTCTTTCTTGTCTGGTCGGCGCTTTATATTGCAAGGTCGCAGTTCCTTTTCCAAACCTACCACACGTTCAACGAGTTCTATTCGGCGCTTTTCACCGGACATTACCATCTCTGGTTCCTCACCGCGCTTGCCTCGGCGTATTTCTTTCTGCCGCTGCTTCACGGCGCGATCCACGGAGCAAAGGTAAGTCTCAGATATATAATCATTCTTTTTATCGCCCTTGCTATCGTCAAATACAATGCCGAAATCTTTGTTCCGGACATATGGCGCGGACCGCTTACCATGTTCTCGGCGAATGTTGTGCCTATTCTGGTGTACATGCCCTACGGCTACTACCTTTCAAAGCGCGAGATCACCGGTAAGCTTACCGCGGCTCTCGGCGCGCTCACGCTGCTTGTCCTGCCGCTCTGCGTATGGCTTATAAAGCGCTATGACGGCGTCATACCCAATCTCACAAGCGGGACAATGCTGCCTCCGTCGATAATGCTCTTTGTATGCTCCTCGTTCGTTTTCGTGCTGTGCAGATACATTGCGGGCAAATCGGCAAAGCCGAACGGGTTTATCATGCAGCTTTCCGGTCTCAGTCTCGGCATATACCTCATCCACCCCTTTGTCATCGACGAGATATACCGCCTTGAATACATCGGCGCACTTCCGGCGCTGTTCACCGAAAGTATGCAGTATCTCCGCTATCCGTTCATTTTCATCGTCACGGCCGCGCTTTCCTTTGTGCTGTCGTATATACTGAAAAAAATACCGGTTCTGAAAAAGCTTGTTCTCCAATAACGCCGGCTCCCACGCGTCAGGACGCCGCCTTATACCGGTCTGCCGTTGAGTACGGCTTTTGTGAGCGTATCGCCGGAATAGCAGAGCTTGAGCGAGAAAAACGGGCAGTCCGTATCAAGCAGGCGCAGGAAAATTTTGTCCCCCTCCCATATCGGGAGCGACAGCAGCTTTTCCTTTTTTATCCATTCAAGAACGCCCTCGTCACATTCCTTCACGTCGCCGGAAAAATCGGAGCATTTGAACAGGTGCATATACTCTGTTCCCCATTCGTCCGACACAAATGTAACTATTCCGCGGAACTGCCAGCTTTCGGCGGTCAGTCCCGTTTCCTCAAGCATTTCGCGGCGCATACATTCCTCCGGGGCTTCACCCTCCTCGAACTTGCCGCCTATGCCTATCCATTTATCGTGGTTTTCATCGTTGACCTTTTTGACGCGGTGCAGCATCAGATAGCTGTCACCGCGTTCAATATAGCAGAGGGATGTATTTTTCATGCTTCCTCCGCCGCTTTATCCGTCATATGCGAGAGGATCACGATATCCCCGTCCTCCGATTCCGTGAGCTTCAGAATACCCTTTTCAGAACGCAGCGTTATCGTCCCGCCGCCGCTCTCGCCGGAGACGCAGGTAAAGCTTTCCAGCGCAAAGTCGCTCGTATAATTATAAAAAGCGTCGTACTCCTCAAGATACAGCACGTTGTCCTTGCCCTCCGTCAATTTATCGGAGCTTATATTGCCGTGCTTTTCAAGAATCTTATCCACGGCGGCGCGGCTGTATTTATGCACGGGAACGGGCATTTCCTCAAGCGTCACATCGCCGAACGGCCAGCCCTCAAGCTTTTTGAGCGCCTCGAACTCTTTTTCGTCCTTCACGTCCTCCCCGCCGGGGAAATTGTGCAGGAAGAGCGAAAAGTCCATATCCCCTATCTTTTCGTAATCGGACAGGAGAAAACAGCACAGCGGATTTATCCCGCCGTCCTTTATGGCTTCAAATTGCGCACTGTACTCTGAAAGCGCTTCGTCGGAAAGCCGCTTTATCTCCTTCGCCGGCTCCGCCGCGGCAAAGCCCGCCGCACACACGGCAAGCGCCAAAATCAACATGAGCGAAATAATTTTTTTCATTTGATTTACCTCCGTTCAATATATATAATACGACGCGGGGAAAAATATCCATGTTCCTTTTTATATTAACAAACGCGCTCTTTTCACGCAACAATTAAATAAGCTGAAATAAAATTTTGCATATCGCTTGAAAAAACATTATTATATGTTAGAATGATTTTATTATGGAAAAACTGACTTCGAGAAAAAACGAATATATCCGCCGTCTCCGCGCACTTGCGTCCGACAGGGAGTACCGCAATGAGCAGGGTGAATTTGTCTGCGACGGGCTGAAGCTGCTCAAGGAAGCGCTGTGCTTCGGCGCCGCAGTGACGAGCGTGCTGTGGAAGAACGGTGCGGAAGTCCTCGCCGGACTTGAAAGCACGGCGCAGTATCTTGCCGGCAGCGAGCTTTTTGATTACGCCTCGCCCATGAAGAACAGTCCCGGCCCGCTCTTTACCGTGAAAATTCCCGCGCAGGACGCCGGTGCGCCGATAAAGAACGCCGTCGTCCTCGAAACAGTACAGGACCCCGGCAACGTCGGCACCGTCATACGAACCGCCAACGCCTTCGGGCTCGGTGCGGTCATTCTCACCGGTGAGTGCGCCGACCTGTATAACCCCAAGACCGTCCGCTCCACCATGGGCGCGATATTCCGCCAGCGGGTGCTTACTGTTGACGCGGAAGGGCTTGAGCGACTGCTTGAGAGAAATTCCCTCCCGCTCTACGGTGCAGCGCTGCACCGCGACTCCGCCCTCCTGACGGCGATCGACGTTAAAAACGCCGCCGTCGCAGTAGGCAGCGAGGGGAAGGGTCTGAGCGAGCGCCTGCTTTCGCTCTGCGATAAGACTCTGTTCATACCTATGCAGCCCGACAGTGAATCGCTCAATGCCGCCGTCGCCGCGTCGGTCATAATGTGGGAAATGACAAGATAATTATAATAGAAGAAACTCGGTTTTTGCCGGGATGAAAGGAAGCTGCGGAAATGTCCTCTCTCAAATATTGGATATGGTTGTCCTCCGCCGAAATAAGCGCGGACGCAAAGGCCGCCGTACTCATGCATTACGGCGGTGCAGATCGCGCCTTTCTTTCGCCGACGGGTGATTTTTCCGCAGTCGGGCGTCTTTCAAAGCGCGACAGGGAGCTTCTGGAAAAACGCGATATGACTATGGTTGACCGCATACTCGAAAAGTGCGATATGCAGGGTATAGATATCGTAACATATCAGGATGCACGTTATCCGCGGCGTCTGCGCAGTATATACTCCCCGCCCGTGGCGCTGTACGTAAAGGGCAGGCTTCCCGCAATCGACGAAAACGCGGTCATAGCCGTCGTTGGCACGAGAGAAGCAAGCCCCTACGGCATAAAGATGAGCCGCACTATTGCCTGCGGCATTGCCCGCTGCGGCGGTATGGTCGCGTCCGGACTTACCCGCGGCATAGACGCGGCCGCGGCGGAGGGGGCGCTGTACGGCGGCGGCGTTGTGATAGGCGTACTCGGCACGTGCCACGCTAAGGACGAGAGCGCGCTTGCCGCAGAGGTCGCAGGCAGAGGCGCGCTTATAAGCGAGTACGCGCCCTATACGGAGACGAGAAGGCTCCACTTTCGTGAGCGCAACCGCATAACCTCCGGCATATCGGTCGGCGTTGTGGCGGTCGAAGCGCCCGAGGGCAGCAACACGCGCCTTTTCGTGCAGGAAGCCGCCGAACAGGGGCGGGAGATTTTCGCCGTACCCGGAAACGCGGACGCGGCAAATTCCGTTGAGACGAACAGCATGATAAAGGACGGTGCGCACACCGTCACCTGCGCCTGGGAGATACTTGAGGAATTTGAGGGCATGTACCCCGGAAAAATCAGAAAGGCGCTCTCCTCCGACAGCGCCGAAGCCGTTGAATATGCCAGATGCGCCGTTCCCGCAAAGCACTATTCAGCGCATGAAAAACACAAACCGACAAAAAAAGAAGTTGACAAGCCACAAAACACAGGATATATTGACTTGCAAGAACAGCTGAGTGATCTCAGCGAGAACCAGCTTAAAATAATAGCGGCTATCGAGAAGTCGGCAAGTCATATTGACGATATAATAGAAAGCACCGGTCTGAGCGCTGCGTGCGTCCTGTCCCAACTCACGGTTCTGGAGATAAAGGGATATGTGCGCAGGGAGGCCGGAAGACGGATAGTTCTTAATATCACGAAGAAGTGAGGATCACCCAATGGCAAAAGCAAAGGACCTTGTGATCGTTGAGTCCCCTGCAAAAGCAAAAACGATTGAAAAATATCTGGGAAGCGGATACAAAGTCACCGCGTCTATGGGACACCTGAGAGATCTGCCCAAGAGCAAAATGGGCGTGGACATAGAGCATGATTTTGAGCCGCAGTATATCCCGGTCAGAGATAAAAAAGAGCTTATCGCAGAGTTGAAAAAGGAATCGAAAAAAGCGCCCACCGTCTATCTCGCAACGGACCCTGACCGCGAAGGCGAGGCCATTTCATGGCATCTCAAGGAGCTGCTGGGGCTTGACGACGAAAAGGCGCGCCGCGTCACGTTCAACGAAATTACGAAAAAGGTCGTCACAGAGAGTATACAGAATCCCCGCGACATTGACCAGAACCTTGTAGATGCGCAGCAGGCAAGGCGTATTCTTGACAGGCTTGTCGGCTATGAGCTTTCTCCCCTGCTCTGGCGCAAGATCAAGACAGGGCTTTCTGCGGGGCGCGTACAGTCCGTTGCGACAAGAATGGTTGTCGATAAAGAGGACGAAATAAAGAACTTTGTCAGTGAGGAATACTGGAACCTTGACGCAATGCTCCGCTGCGGCGAGGGCGGCTTTACCGCCCGCTTCCACGGCAAAGGCGACAAGAAGACGGAGCTTAAAAGCCGTGAGGACGTTGATACGGTCATAAACGCCGTGTCGGTCTCCCCGTTTACCGTCAAAACAGTCAAGCGCGGTGAAAAGCAGCGTTCCCCTGCGCCCCCGTTCATAACCTCCACCTTGCAGCAGGAGGCGTCGCGCCGCCTCGGCATGACCCCGAGACGCACAATGTCGATCGCGCAGCAGCTCTATGAGGGCATTGAGATAAGCGGTCACGGCAGCGTTGGTCTTATCACGTACATGAGAACGGACTCTCTACGTCTTTCCGACGTGGCTCTCGAAGCGGCGAAAAATTATATTGTCGGGCGCTACGGTGAAAAATACTACCCCGGAAAACCGAGAACCTTCAAAACGAAGCACGGCGCTCAGGATGCGCACGAGGCCATACGCCCCACCGATGTTTTTCTCTCACCCGACGTTGTGCGCAAGGATCTCACGCAGGAGCAGTACAGGCTGTACCGCCTTATCTGGGGGCGCTTTACCGCCTGCCAGATGGCAAACGCGGTGTATGACAACGTATCCGTTGACTGCGTTTCGGCGGACTATGTATTCCGCGCCAACTATTCTGAGCTCAGGTTCCCCGGCTTTACCGCCGTATATGAGGAATCCAAGGAGGAGGAAAGCGCCGAGCTTGCAAATCCGCTTCCCTCTCTGACGGAAGGGCAGACGCTCACGCTTGAAAAGCTGCTGCCCGATCAGCAGTTTACTCAGCCGCCCGCCCGCTACACCGAAGCGACGCTTATCCGTGCGATGGAGGAAAAAGGCATAGGCCGCCCCTCGACATACGCGCCTACCATAACGGCCATTACTTCACGCGATTATGTTATAAAAGAGGGCAAATATCTCCGTCCCACCCCGCTCGGCGAGGTCGTCACGCAGCTTATGAAGGATCATTTCCCCGATATCGTTGACGTCCAGTTCACAAATCAGATGGAAGAACGGCTCGACGAGATAGAGGGCGGCAAAGTCGAGTGGAAAAGCGTCCTCAAGGATTTCTACAAGGATTTTGACGCCGAAATGAAGAAGGCTGAGAGCGATCTTGACGGCGTGAAGATAAAGGTTCCGGATGTTCTCAGCGATGAGTACTGCGATGTCTGCGGCAAGCAGATGGTAGTAAAAAAAGGCAAATTCGGCTATTTTCTTGCCTGCCCCGGCTTTCCGGAATGTACCTTTACAAAGCCCATTGTCGTCGAAATGCCCGGCAAATGCCCCAAGTGCGGCGGGAAGATCCTCAAGCGCACATCGAAAAAGGGCTATGTCTTCTACGCCTGTGAGCGCGGAACCGACTGCGGCTTTATCACGTGGGACGTACCCACTAAGGATTTCTGCCCTGCCTGCGGGAAAACGCTCTTCAAGCACAGCGGTCGAGGGCCGCTCAAATCGTTCTGCATAAACGAGGAGTGTCCCAACTTTGTCCCCGAGGACAAGCGCACGTACAAGAAGAAAACCCCTGAGGAAAAAGCGGCGGCAGAGGAAAGGAAAGCGGCAAAGGCGGCGGCGAAGAAGGCCGCCGAGGAAGAAAAAGAGGCTGCAAAGCCCGCCGCAAAGAAAAAAACAGCGGCAAAGAAAACCTCCGCCGAAAAGAGCAGTAAAAAGAAAGCGGCGGAATAACGGAACGGCCGGAAACGAGACAGATATATGAATACAGTAACAGTTCTCGGCGCGGGACTTGCCGGAAGCGAATGTGCATGGCAGCTCGCCAAAAGAGGAATACATGTAAGGCTTGTGGAGATGCGCCCGTTGAAAAGCTCCCCCGTGCATGTGACGGGCGAATTTGCGGAGCTTGTATGCTCCAATTCCCTGAGGAGCGACGAGCTTACAAATGCCGTAGGTCTTCTCAAGGCGGAGATGCGCAAAATGGGTTCGCTCATCATGGAAAGCGCCGACAAAAACGCCGTCGCGGCTGGCGGCGCGCTGGCGGTAGACCGCACGGGCTTCTCCGAATATATAACAAGGGCGCTGGAAGAGCACCCCAATGTTGAAATAATCCGCGCGGAAGCGGAGGAGATCCCCGATGGCGAGGTGGTCGTTGCGACGGGGCCGCTCTCCTCAGACGCTATCGCCGATGTGATAATGAAGCTCTGCCCCGACAGCGATCTGCACTTTTACGATGCCGTCGCGCCTATCGTCACGCTTGAGAGCGTTGATATGGACAGCGCGTTCTTTGCCTCCCGTTACGGCAAGGGTACTGCGGACTATGTGAACTGCCCGATGGACAAGGACGAATATCTTGCCTTCTGGGAGGAGCTTACTGCCGCGAAGGAAGCGGCGGTTCACGGCTTTGACGATTCCGGCGTGTTCGAGGGCTGTATGCCTGTCGAGGTCATGGCGCGGCGCGGCGTAGAGACGCTGCGTTACGGACCCATGAAGCCCGTCGGGCTTATCGACCCGCGCACAGGCGTTGAAAACTACGCCGTTGTTCAGCTTCGCAAGGACAACGCCGACGGTACGCTTTACAACATTGTCGGCTTCCAGACGCACCTTACGTGGGGTGAGCAGAAGCGTGTTTTTTCAATGATCCCTGCCCTTAAAAACGCAGAATTTGTGCGCTACGGCGTTATGCACCGGAACACATTCCTCAACAGTCCCAAGCTTCTGGACAGATACTACCGCCTCCGTTTGGATGAGCGCATAAGCTTTGCCGGTCAGATAACGGGCGTTGAGGGCTATGTTGAGTCCGCCGCATCAGGTATGCTCGTCGGTATTGAGACGGCGGCGCGGCTTCTCTCTCTGCCGCCGGTGGATTTCCCTCAGGAAACTGCGATCGGCGCACTCGGTCTTTACATCTCCGGCGGCAGTGTCGGGGAGTTCCAGCCGATGAACATAAACTTCGGCATAATTTCCCCGCTCGGCTGCCGTGTCAAGGGCAAGCGCAATAAGAACGCGGAGATCTCAAAGCGTTCTCTTGAGATAATAGATAAGCTTATGACAGGTGAGGTTTTCAGGGTATGAAAATAATATTGGACGCAATGGGCGGCGACAACGCACCGCAGTCAACGGTCAAAGGCGCGGTACGCGCAAAGCGTGAGCTGGGTGTGGATATTGTACTCGTCGGCATAGAAGAACAAATCAGAGAATGTCTTAAAAGCGAGGACTGCGACGGCATCGAGATAGTAAACGCCACGGAAATTATCACGATGAACGACGATCCCAGCACAGCCACACGCAGGAAGAAGGATTCTTCCATGGCGGTCGCGCTGAAAATGCTCAGCGAAGGAAAGGGCGATGCGGTCGTCTCTGCGGGCAGCACCGGCGCTCTGCTCACCGGCGCAACGCTCACCGTCAAGCGTATAAAGGGCATCCGCCGCGCGGCAATGGCGCCCGTTCTTCCAGCCGGCGAACACGGGGTCATGCTCATCGACTGCGGCGCAAATGTTGAATGTACTGCCGAATATCTGCTGCAATTCGCGTTTATGGGCAGTTTTTATGCAAAAAAGCTCATGGGCTGTGAAAACCCGAGGATAGGACTGCTCAATAATGGGGCGGAAGTGGAAAAAGGCGGGGAGCTTCAGCATCAGGCATATGCGCTGCTCGACGCCGCCGCAAAGGAAGGGCGCATAAACTTCATCGGCAACGTTGAAGGGACGGACGTCTTTTCCGGCAAGGTCGACGTCGTCGTTACCGACGGCTTCACCGGCAACATTCTTCTGAAAACCACAGAGGGCGTTATCAAGTATATCATGGGCGCGCTCAAGGGCGTTTTCTACAAGAGCACCGTCAATAAGCTTGCCGCCGCGGTTCTCAAAAGCGACCTTGCGCAGATGAAAAAATCAATGGACGTGAACGAGGTCGGCGGCACGGCGCTTGTCGGCATTTCAAAGCCCGTCATCAAGGCGCACGGCTCCTCCAACGACCGCTGCATCTTCGCCGCGATAAGACAGGCGGTGAATTTTGTTGACGCGGGTATTATCGCGGATATAAACGAAAACATCGAATACATGAAGCTCAAAACAGAGTAAGGCGGAAAAATGGACAAGCTTGAAGAGAAAATCGGATACAGCTTTAAAAACAGGGAGCTTCTCACCACCGCGCTGACCCACAGCTCCTACACCAACGAGCGTCATGAGTCCATCGAGTGCTACGAGCGTCTTGAGTTTCTGGGCGACTCCATTCTGGGCGTTGTGACGGCGGAATTTCTCTATCGGCATAAGCCGAAGCTTCCCGAAGGGCGCATGACGAGGCTCAGAGCAGAGCTTGTGTGCGAGGTCAGTCTGCACAAGGTCGCGCTCTCTATCGGGATAGGCAGATATATGCGTCTCGGCAAGGGCGAGGAACGCACCGGCGGAAGAGAACGTGCGTCCATCCTCGCCGATATGGTGGAAGCGATAATCGCCGCGATCTATCTTGACGCCGGTATGGACGAGGCGAAAAGGTTCATTATGGACAAAATCCTCAGGGACGCGGAGATAACCGATCAGCACCGTTCCGCCGACTACAAGACAGCTCTCCAGGAGCTTGTACAGCGCGACAGTGAAAGCCATATCGAGTATGAGCTTATCGGCGAAAGCGGTCCCGATCATGACAAGCGCTTTACATTCTGCGTGAAGATAAACGGCGCTGCCGCCGGTGAAGGCACAGGCAGGACGAAGAAGGAAGCGGAACAGCTTGCCGCGCAGAAGGCGCTGGAGGGGCTTGACGCATGAGCGCCAGAGAGAGCATTATTCCGGTGTTCGTGCCGCATCTCGGCTGCCCGAACGACTGCGTATTCTGCAACCAGCGCAGGATCTCCGGCAGCACCGCACCCGCAACTGCGGTGGATGTTGAAAACGCAATAAAAAACGCGGCCGCCTTGCCCCGCACGGGGGCAAAGCGGCAATTGGCGTTTTACGGCGGGAGCTTTACGGCGATCCCGACAGCGGAGCAGGAGTCTCTTTTATCCGCCGCCTATTCGCATCTGCTTGGCGGAGAGATAGATTCCATACGTCTTTCCACCCGTCCCGACGCCATTGATGCGGCAGTCCTCGCACGTCTCAGGCGTTACGGTGTCGAAACGATAGAAATAGGCGCGCAGTCAATGGATGAGCGCGTACTGCTTCTTGCCGGACGCGGCCACACCGCAAAGGACGTTGAAAACGCCGCCCGACAGATAAAAGAGGCGGGCTTCCGGCTCATTCTTCAGATGATGACGGGGCTTCCCGGCGCGGATGACGAAAGCAGCGCGGAGACCGCACGGCGCATTATCGCGCTTGAGCCGGACGGCGTGCGCATATACCCCACGGTCATTGTCCGCGACACTGCGCTTTTCGATCTGTGGCAGGCAGGGCGGTACGCCGAACATACGGTAGAGGATGCAGTGAGAGTGTGCGCAAGGCTTTTGCCGATGTTTGAAAAGGCAGGCATTCCGGTGATACGTCTCGGTCTTAACCCGACGGATGAGCTGTCCGGCGGCGCTGCCGTCGGCGGGGCATACCATCCGGCGCTAGGTGAGCTTGTCAAAAGCAGGATAATGCGCGAAAAGGCGGAAAAGCTGCTTGCGGGAACCCTCCCTGGCAGCAGCGTCACGCTTGGCGTGAACAAAAGCCGGATATCGCAGATGACCGGTCAGCACCGCTGCAACATGGAATACCTGAGCGGAAAGTTTTCGCTTAAGGAGCTGAAAGTAAAGCCTGCCGCCGTCGAAGCGGATGAAATAATAATACTGCCGTGACGCTGCAAGCGCCGAAAAACCGGCTGTCTCAAAACAACTTTGAGACAGCCGGTTTTGGCTTGTCAAAGAAGCAAGCTTCTTTGACAAAAAGGCTGCACTGCGCTCTGCGCCTCGGTTGTTCGCCACAGGCGAACAATTCGACACTCGCTCCGTGAGAAGAGTTTTCTCCGACGTACATGCCGCCGTAGAAAACGATTAAAACTATTTTTTGCCTGCGGGCAAAAAACTCTGCGAGGCGCTTTGCTGAATCAAAAAACCACCGAGAGTATATTCTGTACTTTCGGTGGTTTTAATTTTGGAAAATTTTGCTGGTTTACAAAAGCTCTGCAAAAAGGCGGAGGACGAGCTGGAGAAGCGTCAGGATAGAAGAACGCCCCTCGCGGTAGATATCCGTCACCTCGCGGCACTGTGAGAACGTCTTTTCAAAGTCCGCCTTTACGTCGGCGACGGCCTTGCAGCCGTAGAAGAAGCAGCCGTTTTCAAAATGATGGTACAGACTGCGGAAATCCAGATTTATTGTACCGCAGGCTGCCATTTTATCGTCGGCAACGCACATTTTCGCGTGGCAGAAGCCCGGCGTCCATTCGAAAATCCGCACGCCGCATTTGGCAAGCGGGGGATAGAACGATCTCGTTGCCTTGTAGACGACCTTCTTGTCGGGTATGCCGGGCGTGATTATGCGCACGTCAACGCCGCGCATCGCGGCAAGGCTCATCGCATGGATCATTTCGTCGGACAGAATAAGGTACGGCGTGATAAACCAGCAGTAATCCGTCGCCTTGTCAAGCATACTGATGTATACATCTTCGCCGATGTGCAGCCCGCTGAGCGGATTGACGGCATAGGGCGCAATATACCCTTCTGCGTTTTCTGCGGGCGGAACGGCGGGAAGATAGTCGGCGGTATTTTCGATATCTTCGTCGTTATTGAACACCGAGTTCCACATTTCAAGGAACGCCGCCGTGAGGCTTGCTGCGGCGGGACCGCTGATCTTTATCCCCGTGTCCTTCCACAGCCCGTAGGGGCTTGTGATATTGAAATACTCATCTGCCAGATTATATCCGCCGGTGAAGCCGACTTTCCCGTCTATGACGGTTATCTTGCGGTGATCGCGGTTGTTGAGAAAAAGCGTCACACCCAGCTTGAAGGGGTTGAACACACGGCAGTGTATTCCGCATGTACGGAGATATTTTGCAAAGTCTGTGTTTACAAAACCGATGGAGCCGGCGTCGTCGTAAAAAACACGCACCTCAACGCCTGCCGCGCTGCGTTCCTCCAGAACCTTCTGAATCCTGCTCCAGCTTTCGGCGTCCTCTATGGCGTGATATTCCATAAAGATAAACTTTTCCGCCTTTGAAAGGGCGTCAAGCTGTGCCTCAAGGGCATCGGCAGCGTCGGAATAGTACTCGACGCCGGAATCGTCATAAAGGGGATATCCGTCGTTTCTGTAAATGTAAGCGGCTATATTCCCCGCCGAGGCGTCGAGCGCACGGAAACGCTCAAGCACATCCTCGTTCTGCGGCAGCAGCGGCAGCAGAGCGGCGTTTGTGTCGGCATAGCGCTGCTTCATTTTTTTCGTCTGAACATTGTAGCCGATGAGAAAATAGCAGAAAACGCCGAAGAACGGGAAAGTCAGCATCAGAATAATCCATGGCATTTTCATGGACGAGGTTTTGTCCTGACTGTATATCCACAGCGAGAGAAAGAGCGCGACGGCGTTTGTCGCAACGCTGACCCATGTAAAATTTGATCTCAGATTATAAAAGAGAAAGAACCACAGACCGATGCTCAGCAGCAGGGACAAAATACAGAAGACCATGCGCTTGATGCCGTTTCTTGAGCGTGTTTTTTTCCTGACAGAGTGTGAGTCCATGTCTTTCTCCTTTCAATCACATGTAGACTTCAAAAGCGGGAGCGGATTATTTTGCAAGCTCGACCGCAGTGAGGGCGGCGACCTTCGCATTGTTCAGAACAAGCTGTATATTGCTCTCAAGACTGTCGCCGCCGGTCAGCTCAACGACCTTTGCCAGCAGGAACGGCGTAGTCTCCTTGCCGTGTATGCCCTGCTCCCTGCACTGTCTGAGGGCTTCCTCAATCGCCGCGTCGATAACGGCCTTGTCCATTGCATATTTTTCGGGGATCGGATTGGTGACGAGCATGCCGCCGCGGTATTCAAGATCCCTCTGCGCCCTGAACATTGCCGCCAGCTCTGCCGGGGTATCCACGCGGTAGTCAACGCCGAAGCCGCTTGAACGCGTGTAGAAAGCGGGCAGCTCCTCTGTGCCGTAGCCGATGACGGGAACGCCGTGAGTCTCGAGATACTCAAGCGTAAGACCGAGATCGAGAATGGACTTTGCTCCGGCGCAGACGACCATAACGGGAGTCTGGGCAAGCTCTTCAAGGTCAGCGGAGATATCCATGGTGGTTTCCGCGCCGCGATGAACGCCGCCTATGCCGCCGGTGGCGAATATCTTGATGCCCGCCATATGCGCGATTATCATGGTGGTGGTGACGGTGGTAGCGCCGTCGGCGCCTCTTGCGCAGAGTGCAGGCAGATCGCGGCGGCTTGCCTTGGCCACGGCGCGTCCGGCCTTGCCGAGATGCTCTATCTCCTCGCGGCTAAGCCCTGCTTTCAGCCTGCCGCCGATTATCGCTATCGTTGCGGGAACGGCGCCGTTGTCACGGATGGTCTGCTCGACCATGAGGGCAGTCTCGACGTTTTTCGGGTAGGGCATGCCGTGGGAAATTATGGTGCTCTCAAGCGCGACAACGGGTTTTCCTGCGTCAAGCGCGGCTTTGACTTCGGGTGCGATATCAAGATATTTGTTCATTTTTTATCTCCTTAATTTTTTTTTCATGCGGGGGTTTATCAAATTCCAGCGGTTTTGCCGCTGAGATAAGCAAAGTGAAGACTGCCGATATGAAGCGCAAGCTTCTCATCGGAGCTATTTTTTCCATGTGGACGGGGAAAACAGAACAAGCATGGGAAATATTTCAAGCCTGCCGAGAAGCATGGCAAGGGTCATTGTGATCTTGGACAGGTCGGAAAATATCGAGTAGTTACCGGCGGGACCGACAAGCCCCATGCCGGGACCCATGTTGGAAAGGCATGAGAGTATTGCGGTGAAGTTTGTGGCGATATCATGCCCGTCGAAGGAAACGACAAACGTGAACAGCAGCAGAAGCCCGAAAAATACGAGGGAAAAACTCAGCGTGGCGGACAAAACGTCTTTATCAACGCTTTTCCCGTCCATCTGCACACGGTAGACGCTTCTCGGGCGTATGCTCCGCTTCACATCAACGACTGCGCTCTTTACAAGCATGACCACGCGGGAGACTTTAAGCCCGCCGCCGGTGCTGCCTGCGCTTGCCCCGCAGAACATTATCAGCACAAGTATCCACTTGCAGTATTCCGGCCACTTCGTATAATCGGTGTTGCCGAAGCCGGTGGAGCTCATAAGGGAGTTGACGTTGAAGAACGCATATCGCAGCCCCTGCAAGACCCCGCCGTAGGAGTCCGCTATACCGGCGGTTATGGCAAGCGTAGAACAGACAATAATGAGAAGGTACCAGTGCAGCTCCTCGCTCTTGAGCGCGTCCCTGGCGCGGCCGATAAGTATAAGGTAATAGAGATTGAAATTTGCGGCAAAAATCATCATGAAAACGGCAATGACCGTATCAATATATGCGCTGTCCCAATAGGCTATGCAGGAGGCCTTTGTCGAAAATCCGCCCGTACCGGCGGTCGCCATTGCGTGAAGCATGGCGTCATAAAGATCCATACCGCCGAAAAGCAGGAAAATCATTTCGATAAAGGTCAGCGCAATATAAATGATATAGAGGATCTTCGCTGTCTGGCGCACTCTGGGGACGAGCTTGCCGACCGTCGGTCCAGGGACCTCGGCGCGCATTATGTGCATGGAATAGTTGCCGCTCATCGGCATTACCGCCATAATGAACACCAGCACGCCCATACCGCCTATCCAATGCGTGAACAGCCGCCAGAACATGCAGCCGCGGGAGAGCGTTTCCACGTTCTGCATGATAGACGCGCCCGTCGTGGTAAGACCGGAAGCCGTTTCAAACACGGCGTCGATATAGCTTGGTATTTCCCTGCTTATGACAAACGGCAGCGCACCGAAAAGCGACATGAGTATCCACCCGAGAGCGACTATCACAAACCCCTCTTTGGCATAGATAACATCATTTTCCGGCTTGAAGAGCATGAAAACGCCGCCGACGGCGGCGGATACCGCAATCGTGATCAGGAAGGGACGGGCGCTTTCGCCGTATATCAGCGCAACTGCCGCAGGGACGGCCAGCAGGGCGCACAGGCAGAACATGATAAGCCCGAGAACGCGAAAGATCATTTTTCGGTTCATTTGTCCACCTCTATCATATCGCCCAGCTGCTTTATCATGCCTGTCTTGGAAACGACGACCGCATGATCGCCGGGTTCAAGCACGGAATCGCCGTCGGGGATAATGGTTTTGCTGCCGTGCACAAGAGCGCTCAGCAGGACATTCTCTTTAAGGTGCAGCATTTTAAGCGGAACGCCTATGCACTTTTCGTTTCTTCCGACGATAAACTCAAGCGCCTCCGCCTTGCCCTCGGCAAGCCGGTACAGCGTTTCCATGGAGCTTCCCGCGGAATTATCCATTGCGCGGACATAGCGGGCGATCTGCTGGGCGATGAGCGCTTTCGGGGTAACGATGCTGTCAAGACCTGCGTTGGTCATGATTTCGCCGTAATATTCGCGGTTCACCTTCACGACGACCTTGTTCACACCGCAGCTTTTCGCGTACATCGAGGTTATGATGTTGTCGCCGTCGTCGCCGGTGAGCGCAACAAACGCATCGTAGCCCACAAGCCCCTCCTCAAGCAGTACGTCGCTGCTTGTGGCGTCGCCGCGGATAATTCTGGCGTTGGGAACAAGGTCGCACAGCTCGTCGCAGCGCGCTTTGTCCACCTCCATTATCGTCACCGCTATGCCGCTTTCAATAAGCAGCTTTGCGAGGCTTTCCGAAATGCGTCCGCCGCCCATTATCATGACATTCCTGACGGGCTTTTTGTACAGCCCGAGGGCGGTGAAAAATCTGCGCAGCTGTTTGGACGCGCCGGTGATGCTGAGCCTGTCTCCGGCCTTCAGCGTAAAAAAGCCGTTGGGGATTATCGCCTCGCCGCCGCGCTCCACAACGCTGACAAGCACCGTTGCGCCGAACAGGGAGCTGAGATCCTTGAGCATCACCCCGTCAAGCTTGCCGCCGGGAACGACACGGTGCTCCATTATCTCGACGCTGCCCTTTGAGAAAGCGTCCACGCGCACGGCGCCGGGGAAGCGGAGAATACGTGAGATTTCCTTTGCGCACTCATATTCCGGATTGACTATCACGGACAGACCGAGCGTTTCGCGCAGAAACTCCGTCTGCGAGAGGTATTCCGAATCCCTTATACGGGCTATCACGTGCTTTGTGCCGAGCTTGCGGGACGCTATGCCGCAGACCATGTTGACCTCGTCGCTCCTTGCGGCGGCCACGATAAGGTCGGCGTTTTCCGCACCCGCTTCAATGAGCGTTTCGGGATTGGTGATGCTGCCCTCAACGCATATAACGTCGAGCGCGTTGGATATGCCGTCGATAACTCTGATCTCCTTGTCGATGATCGTAACGTCGTGCCCTTCCGCCGCGAGTGTTTTTGCAACGGAATAGCCGCTTTTTCCTGCACCGGCAATAATTACTTTCATATTCATCCTCCGTGCGCGTTGAATCAGCGCACAAACACAGATCAGCTTGTCAAAAAAGTCCTGTAAGGACTTTTTTGAGTGTGCTTTCGGCGGCGGTTTATCCATTTTGAGACGGGTCTTGCCCCCCTCAAGCTCCCCCGCTGCTCTGTTATCTGACTTTAATACATGGTTTTTTGACAGTCTGAGATTCAGACTTGTTGAAAATACATTTTAACACAACACATCCGGTTTGTACAGCTTGAAACTCCGGCACAGCGTGTGGTAAAATAGATAAAAAATGCTGGAAGTGTTTCAATGTTTAACGGGTTTACAAAAGCGGCGTCGGATTTTTTCTGGGAGCTTGCCTTCAATAACGAGCGCACATGGTTTCTTGAGCATAAGGACGAGTTCGAAAGGACGGTGAACACGCCGTTCAAGGCGCTTGCCGCCGAGACAAACGCGCTTATGTCCGCACGGCATCCGGAGATGGAGTGTTCGCTGCACGTTTCAAGAATATACAGGGACGCCCGCCGCCTCTTCGGCAGAGGACCGTATAAGGATCATCTGTGGTTTTCGATAAAAAACAGCAAGGCGCTGCTGGAAGGGCCTATGTTCTGGTTTGAGGTCGGCGCGGCGGATTTTTCCTACGGCATGGGCTTTTACAGCGCCACCGCCGCCAATATGCAGCGCTTCCGTGAGATTGTGGACGCAAATCCCGCGGCGTTTGAAAGCCTTATTGATGAGATAGAGCGGTATCCGGAATTTGTGTTTGACGGTGAACGGTACAGCCGTCCCAAGGGAACGCATAACGAGAAAATCGACCGGTGGTATAACTGCAAGCGTCTGGGCGTAGAGCACAGGGAGGACTTCGGCGGCGCGATCCTGTCGCCGGATTTTCCGGAGGTTCTTGCCGGCGAATTTGAAAAGCTGATACCGCTGTATGAATTTTGCCTCAGATTCTATTTTGAGGAAAGCTGATGGAGAGAATAGAATGATTTCTGTTATTATGCCCGCCTATAACGCGGCGCGATTCATAGAAAGCTCAGCCGAGAGCGTGCTTGCGCAGACATGGAGGGAGCTTGAGCTTATCATAGTCAACGACGGCTCCACCGACGATACCGCCGCCGCTGCCGACGCGATCGCACGGCGGGATGAGCGCGTCAGGGTGTTCAATATAGAAAACTCCGGTCCTGCCAATGCGAGAAACTTCGGCATAGCGCATATATCCGAGGATACGGAGTATATCACGTTCATTGACTCGGACGATCTTATGGAAAAGGACGCGCTGGAATACGCCATGACGGCGGCGGGAAAGGGCGCGGAGTTTGTGATGATGGGCTTTACCATCAAGAATCCGGACGCGACGGAGCGGGATTATTTCGAGCCGGAGCAGTATCTGGACGGCGCAAATCTCGGCGAGGCGCTGCCGCATCTTTACATGGCGAATATGCTCAATCAGGTCTGGGCAAAGCTTTACAGCGCCCGTCTGATCCGCGAAAACGATCTGCGCTTCCCGGACTACCGCTGGGGCGAGGACAGACTTTTCAATTTTGACGTGCTGGAAAAGGCAAAGCTGTGCGCTGTGCTGCCGGAGCGCAAATACTATTATATAATGCAGCCGGGCGAAAGCCTTATAAGCCGCTTTTATGAGGACAAGCCGCAGGTGTGCTATGAGGCGGACGACCGTATGCGCGCTCTGTGCCGCCGCTTCGGAACGAAGGACGATTCCGGATGCCGCTATATGTTTGTCAAGAGCATTTTTTCCTGCATGACCAACCTCTATGCGCCGAGCTGCCCGCTCACGCACTGCCGGAAGCGCGAATATGTGCGCGGCATTATCGGCAATGAGCAGGTGCGCTCACGCAGCCGCGGCGTCTACGGAGGAACGGTCGAAAAGCTGATGTGCGCGGTAATGCGCAGCGGGATAGTATGGCTCAATATGCTGATGTTCCGCGTGGTCTACGCCGCAGGCCGTCTCGCCCCGAAGCTCTTCCTCATGCTCAAGCATAAGAAGTGATAAAGCCCATAGTTTAGGTACGGTGAGGAGCATGGCGGCTTCTTGCCGCGCCGAAGCGGATCGCCGCGCCGGAAACGGATTTTTTATATAAAGGAGAAAAGTTTCTCTTGATTTCCTACTAAACTTATGGTATATTAAATTCGTAGGAAATAGGAGCTGATAATCATGAACATAACAACCAAGGGGCGCTATGCGCTCAGAGTGATGGCCGATCTGGCTGAGAATGCTCAGGACAAGCCCGTTTCCCTCAAAACCGTGGCCGACAGGCAGGGCATCTCCATGAAGTATCTTGAGGGTATAGTCGGGGAGATGAAAAAGAACGGGCTGCTTGAAAGCGCACGCGGCAAGGAGGGCGGCTACCGCCTGACGGAAAGTCCGGATAAAATGACCGTCGGCAGCATCCTCCGCTGCGTTGAGGACAACCTTGCACCGGTCGCCTGCGTAAAGCCGGGCAGCGTCTCCTGCGAGAGAGCGGGCATCTGCCTTACGCTTCCGATGTGGAAGGAAATGGACGAAGTTATAAACGACTATCTTGACAGCGTTACTCTCCGCGATCTTATGACCGGAGAAAGATGGAAAAAATAAGAAAGGGAAAAGATATCATGTTTGTTTACGCCGACAATGCCGCAACCACAAGCGTCAGCAAGACCGCGCTTGACGCAATGCTTCCTTATCTCACAAAATATTACGGTAATCCGTCGAGTCTCTATGCTTTTGCGCAGGAGGTCACAGCCGCCGTCGCCGAGGCGCGTGAGACTATCGCAAAGTGTATAAACGCAAGCCCTAAGGAAATATATTTCACCTCCGGCGGAAGCGAGGCGGATAATCAGGCGATCATTTCCGCTGCCAGAACTGGCGCAAAAAAAGGCAAAAAGCACATCATTTCAACGAAGTTTGAGCATCATGCCGTTCTGCATACGCTGAAAAAGCTTGAAAAAGAGGGCTATGAGGTAACGCTGCTGGACGTACACCCGGACGGCGTGGTGACGGTTGACGATGTAAGGAACGCCCTTAGGGACGATACCTGCCTTGTTACGGTAATGTTCGCCAACAACGAGATAGGCACCGTGCAGCCCATTGCGGAGATAGGCGCGCTGTGCCGCGAAAAGGGCGTGACGTTCCATACGGACGCGGTTCAGGCCGCGGGACATATGCCGATAGACGTTGAAACGATGCATATTGATATGCTTTCCATGTCCGGCCACAAGTTCCACGCGCCAAAGGGCATCGGCGTCCTGTACGTAAAGAAGAATATCCCGCTTTTCAGCCTCATCGAGGGCGGCGCGCAGGAAAGAGGCAAGCGCGCCGGAACGGAGAACGTCGCAGGCATAATTGCAATGGCGGCGGCTCTCAAGGAGTCCTGCGAGCATATGGAGGAGAACACCGCGAAGATCGTCCCCATGCGCGACAAGCTTTTTGCCGAGCTTTCCAAAATACCGCACAGCAAGATAAACGGCAGTCTTGAGCACCATGTTCCCGGTACGGTCAATATGTGCTTTGAGGGCATAGAGGGCGAGTCTCTGCTTCTGATGCTGGACGCAAACGGTATATGCGCTTCCTCCGGTTCGGCATGCACCTCCGGCTCTCTTGACCCGAGCCATGTGCTTCTGAGCCTCGGACTTCCGCACGAGGTAGCCCACGGTTCGCTGAGACTGTCGATAGGCGAATACAACACCATGGAAGAGATAGACCACATCATCGAGACCGTTCCCAAGGTGGTCGATTATCTGCGCAATATGTCCCCCGTATGGGACGAGCTGGAAACCGGCAAGAGAAAGCATCTTATCTGATTTGTGTTTGATTGAAATAAAAGGAGGTCATTATAATGGCACTTTACAGCGATAAGGTTATGGATCATTTTCAGAATCCCCGCAACGTGGGAAAGCTTGACGACGCAAGCGGCGTCGGCGAGGTCGGCAACGCCAAGTGCGGCGATATCATGCGTATGTATATAAAGGTCGAGAACGGTATAATCACCGACTGTAAATTCAATACCTTCGGCTGCGGCAGCGCGATAGCGACAAGCTCCATGGCGACTGAGCTTATCAAGGGCAAGCCGGTCGAGGAAGCGCTGAAGCTTTCAAATCAGGCGGTCGTAGAGGCGCTGGACGGTCTGCCCGCGCATAAGATACACTGCTCCGTTCTGGCGGAGGAGGCCGTGCAGGCGGCGGTCAAGGACTATTACGACAAAAACGGCATAGAGTACGATCCGTCAATATTCCGTCCCGTCCACAACTGCGAAGCCTGCGAGGGGTAAAAAAGCTCCCGCACCAACACCGGAGACAGATAAAGAAATAAAGCATCGGGAAAGCCTGAAAGGAAGGCTTTCCCGATGCTTTTTGCTATTTTACAACGACGTTTTCCTCACCCAGCATTTCTTTAAGCTCGTCAATGAGCGCGGGGTGGATAATGCATTGCGTGCCGATTTTTTTCTTTTCGTCGGCAATATAAATGACCATTTTCTGACTGCCGGGGAACATCGTCATTATAAGCTCTATGCGCTTCATCTCCGGACAATCGCGGGTTCTGAGCTTTACCCAGAGCGTTGAGTTCTCCGGCACGTCCCGCGTATGCACGGCGGGCGAGGCGCTTCCGATGTCTTCAATAGGCCGGACGGTCTCTATCATAAGCTGCGGCTCTTTCTCGTCGCGCACGGAGATGCGCCCCTTAACAATAATCGCGCTGTTTTCGCGCAGATACATGGAGCTTGTGTCAAGAACCTTCTGGAACGCGATCATCTCGATAACGCCGGTGTCGTCCTCCAGAGTGACGTAGGACATGAGGGAATTGTTGCGCGTCGTGCGCGTTTTGGTCGTGCCGACAATGCCGGCGACGGTGATATACTGCCCGTCCTCAAAGCGCGTGGGGCCGTCGTCCGAGGCAAAATCCCCCATGACGGCGCCTATGGGCGTTACGCCCGCACGGCGCACCGCCTCGCGGTATTCGTCCATGGGATGCCCCGTGAGGTACATACCGGTTATCTCCTTTTCAAGAGACATCATCTCACGCGGCGTGTACTCGTCTATATTCGGCAGGGGGATGCTTTCACGGCGCACCTCGGCAAGCTCTGAAAAATCTCCGAACAGGTCAAGCTGACCGGAAACATTGTCCTTGCTTGCTCTTGCGATGCTCTCAAGCACCGCCGCCACGATGGTGGACAGCGGCTTGCGCTTATAGCCGAGAGAATCGAACGCGCCGGCTTTCACAAGGTTTTCAACGGCGCGCCGGTTTAGCTCCTTGCCGCTCATACGCTTGCAGAAATCCTCAAAGCTCGTAAACGGACCGTTTTCGTTCCTCTCCGCGACCATGCCGCCGACGGCGCTCCAGCCGATGCCCTTGATAGCCGCAAGCCCGAAACGCAGATCGTTTCCGGAAACGGTGAAGTTCGCGTCGGATTCGTTCACATCCGGTGGGAGGAGCTTTATGCCCATATCGCGGCATTCCGCGATATACTCCGCAACCTTGCCCGTGTTCTCAAGCACGGAGGTTATCAGAGCCGCCATGTATTCCTGCGGATAGTGGTGCTTCATGTACGCCGTGCGGTATGCCACGATCGCATAGCAGACGGCGTGCGCCTTGTTGAACGCGTAGCTTGCAAAGTCGATTATCTCGTCGTAGATGCTGTTTGCGACGTCCTCCGGAACGCCGTTCTTTACGGCGCCGGGGATAGAGCGCGTCTCGTCCCCGCGGACAAACGCGACGCGTTCCGCGTCTATGACCTTATGCTTCTTCTTGGACATCGCACGGCGTATCATGTCCGCCTGCCCCAGAGAAAAGCCGGCCAGACGGCGGAAAATCTCAATGACCTGCTCCTGATACACAATGCAGCCGTAGGTGACTTCAAGAATGGGGCGCAGAAGCTCATGCTTATAGCGTATGCGCTCGGGATGGGCGGAGCACTCGATAAAGCGAGGGATGCTGTCCATGGGTCCGGGGCGGTAGAGGGAGATGATAGCGGTTATGTCCTCAATGCTTTTCGGGCGCAGGCGGGTGCAGACGCTTGTCATGCCGGTGCTTTCAAGCTGAAACACGCCGCTTGTATGTCCGGCAGAGATCATCTCAAACACGCCCATATCGTCGTCCGGCACGTCCTCTATCCTGAAATCGGGCGCTTTTTTGCGCACGAGCTGAATGGCGTCCTCAAGAACCGTCAGGTTTCTCAGCCCGAGAAAGTCCATTTTCAGCAGACCCAGCTCTTCAAGCGTGGTCATCTGGTATTGACAGACGACGGATTCGTCGTTTTTCGCCAGCGGGACGTATTCATAAACCGGCTTTTCGGTTATGACCACGCCTGCCGCGTGGGTGGAGGCGTGGCGAGGCATACCCTCAAGCGCCTGCGCCACGTCGATAAGCTGCTTGTACTTCGGGTTTTCCTGGGATTCGTACATCTCCCTCAAGGGCTTTGAAAGCCCGAGAGCCTCTTTTATCGTCATGTTAAGCGCGCCCGGCCCGCTCGGTATCTGCTTTGCAACGGCGTCCGTCTCCGCGTAGCTTACCGACAGCGCCCGCCCGACGTCGCGCACCGCAAGGCGCGCCGCCATCGTGCCGAACGTGACGATCTGCGCCACATGGGCGCTGCCGTAAAGACGGTTCACATAGTCTATGACCTCGCCGCGCCGGTTGACGCAGAAATCAACGTCGATATCGGGCATCGAAACGCGCTCGGGATTGAGAAAGCGTTCAAAGAAGAGACTGTATTTTATCGGGTCAACGTCGGTGATGTTGAGACAGTAGGAAACCATGCTGCCTGCCGCGCTCCCTCTGCCTGGACCTACGGGTATCCCGCTGCGCTTTGCGAAGCCTATAAAGTCGGAAACGATAAGAAAATAGTCCACAAAGCCCATGCGGTGGATCATGTCAAGCTCATATTCAAGCTGCCTGTGAAGCTCCGGACGGTCGGGATAACGCTTTTCAAAGCCCTCGTTGCATAGCTTTTGCAGATATTCCCAGCTGTCGCTCTCCCCCTCGGGGAGCTTGAAGCGGGGCAGATAGTAGTGGCCGAATTCAAAGTCGTAATTGCACTTTTCGGCGATCCTGACCGTGTTGTCGGCGGCCTCCTGATGCTCCGGGAAAAGGGCGCGCATTTCATCTTCGCTCTTGAGATACAGCTCGTTCGTTTCAAAGCGCATACGGTTGGTATCATCCACCGTTTTGCCCATCTGTATGCACATCAGCACATCCTGATAATATGCGTCGCTCTTCTCAATATAGTGTGCGTCATTGGTAAGGGCAAGGGGAATGCCCGTCTCACGGCTCAGCTTTATCAGACCGTTTGCGGCAAGCTTTTCCTCGCGTATTCCATGATCCTGAATTTCAAGATAGAAATCCTCTCCGAAAAGCTCCTTGAGCTCCAGCGCCTTTGCCTTCGCCCCGTCGTAGTCGCCGCGGACGAGCTTCTGCGGTATCTCGCCCGCAAGACAGCCCGACAGGCATACAAGCCCCTCTGCGTGCTCATGCAGGAGCGGCCAGTCGATGCGCGGCTTTATATAGAAGCCCTCGGTGAACGCCGTCGAGACGAGATAGCAGAGATTTTTATAGCCGGCGGCGTTTTTGCACAGCAGGATAAGGTGAGAATATTCGTTGTCCCTGCCGTGCTCCTTGTCGGACATTCTGCGCGGCGCGACATACACCTCGCATCCGATAATGGGCTTTATCCCCGCGCTCCTGCACGCCTTATAGAACGCGACCGCGCCGTACATGACCCCGTGATCGGTGACGGCAAGGGCGGTCTGCCCCATAGCCTTTGCCTTTTCGGCGATCCTGTCTATGCGGCATGCTCCGTCAAGAAGCGAATATTCCGTATGAACGTGCAGATGAACAAAGCTCATTTATATGCTCCTGTAAAAGAATTATGCGTTTTCAGTGGGTTCGGCTTTCTCTTCCGGACGGGCGTCGGAGAGTTCAATATCCTCCGCGTCCTTAAGATCCTCGGGCGTAATGGACATCAGATCGTCCTTGGTGGGCGCTTCCATTGCGGCAAGGCGGTTCGCCTGACGGACAATGGCCTTTTCAAAGCAGTTGCGCACGTCGCGTCCGTTGCCGAAGTTGTCCCCGCGGTTTTCATACAGCGCCGTGAACATCTCTCCGGCGGCTTTTTCCGCCTCCTCGGTGAGAACATAGCTGTTCTTTCTGCACTGCCCCTTGAATATGGCAAGAAGCTGTTCGCCGTTGTAATCCTCAAAGCTGAAATACTTATTGAAGCGCGAGGCAAGGCCGGGGTTGGAATCGAGAAAGCCGTTCATCGGTTCGGTATAGCCCGCTACGATAACGATAAGGTCGTCCCGGTGATCCTCCATTGCCTTGAGGATAGTCTCTATCGCCTCGCGGCCGAAGTCGTTCTCACCGCCGGAGGAGAGAGAATACGCCTCGTCGATGAACAGCACGCCGCCCAGCGCGGACTTGATGGCCTCCTGCGTTTTGAGCGCGGTCTGTCCGACGTAGCCCGCCACGAGACCCGAACGGTCAACCTCAACAAGCTGACCCTTGCTCAGAACGCCTATCGCGGCATACAGCCCGCTTATGAGCCTTGCGACGGTGGTCTTTCCCGTGCCGGGGTTGCCCATGAATACCATGTGCAGGCTCATCGGCGCGACGGGCAGGTTGTTTTCCTGCCGGAGCTTGCGCACCTTTACAAGGTTTATGAGGTTCTTGACGTCCTTCTTCACGTTCTCAAGACCGACAAGTCCGTCAAGCTGCGCCATAAGCTCGTCAAAATCGGGCTTTTTCTCCTCGTCCTTTTCCTCCTGCTTCGCGTCCGCTTCCGCAGGTGCGCCGCCGGCTCGGGGCTGGAGGCGGCTCTTGTTTTTCTCGACAAAGCTCGGCTCTCCGCTGGTGACATAGTCCATCGGGTTGAGCGCCTCGCGGGATTTGCCCACGCCGTTCGTGTCGCACACGGCGTTGAGCTTGTCGGCGCACTCGGTGATATACCCAGCCTCCGCAAAGGTAACATCGTCGTCAACCGCGGCTATGTAGAGCAGAATATTCGTGAGCATCCGCACAAAGGTACGGGAGCTTTGCGTCCCGTTCTTCGCGTCGTTCTCCGCAAGATTCCAGTAAAACACCGGCGGCATGAAAACCTCGCTGTCGCATACCGCGCTTGTAAGGCTCCACAGCATCCACTTCTGCGGCTGCCGGCCGCGGGAATATATCTGGTTGGCAATATCGGCGTGCTTCTGCGTGACGCTTCCCGCACGGCTCCACAGCTGGAGCGCACAGTTGGTCACGAATTTGTCCAGCTCCGCTGCCATCGCGGGGGAGCTGACGCGGTAAAAAGCGTCGGTATTTGCGACATATATCTTGTGAAAGTCCTCTGCGGAACGGTTCCATGTAGTCGGCATAGCATACATCTCCAATATATTTTTGTAGCATTTTACTATTATATATCACAAATTTGCGGTTTTGCAAGTAAAAGTGCCGTTTATTCGGCAGAGCGGTAAAAAATAATTGATAACTCCATAAAAATGATTTATTATTGTATTTGTGGAAAAGTGACTATCGACAGGACGCACATATATTCCCGAAACGGGATTCATCACAAAAAGGAGAAAAATCAATGCTTTTTACGGATCTGCTGCTGTTTTTTATTATCATCAACGGCACTTTCACGTGGGAACTTGCACTTGCCGGTGCGCTCGTGTGCGCGCTTGCGGATGTTATTGCCTGCAAGGTGCTGGGGTGGAATCGGGAGAAATCGAAAAAAGCGCTGCGCCTTGCCCCGTCTGCACTCTTGTATATATGCCTTCTGATGAAAGAGATGATAAAATCGGGCGTCCGCCTTATCGGAATTATCCTCAGCCCCGGTGCGCGTGAAATGAAAAGCGTGCAGACTTCATTTGACAGCGGACTGAAGTCCGATTTTGCGCTGACCGTTCTGTCAAACGGCATAAGCCTTCTGCCGGGAATATATACGCTCGGCATAGACGACGGAAAACTGACCGTGTGTGCGGCGGGAGACGGCTTTCTTGACGCCGCCGCCGTTCTTGCGGAAAAAATAAGAAAAATAGAGGAGAAGGAGGAAGCGCGGGCATGATGAACGTTCAGGAAAGCGAATTTTTGAAAACGGTGTTTCTCGCGGTGCTGGCGCTTATCGGCACGGGATGCATCGCCGCGCTTGTCTACTGCGTCGCGTCAAAACGTTTTGCCGACAAGCTTGCGGCGGTCAATCTCATAATCACGCTGTCTCTCAACGCGGTGTGTATGCTCGCGGTGTATTTCCGGCAGGACTATGTGCTCGACATCGCCATGATATACGCGCTTCTGAGCTTTACGGCAACCGTTGTGCTGACAAAGCTGCTTACGGAACGGAACGGAGGCGGGAAAGAGGAATGATACGTACTTATATCGGCGCCGCGCTTATAATTCTCGGCGCGACGGTTTTTGTCCTGTCGCTCATCGGCGTGTTCAGGTTCGGATATATTCTCGACCGCCTGCATGCCTGTACTCTTGCGGACACGCTCGGCACGCTGTGCGTCTGTCTCGGGCTTTTCGTACTGCGCGGCTTTTCCTTGGCGTCGGCAAAGCTTGCGCTGGTAGTCGCCGCCATGTGGATAACGGGAGCTGTCTGCAAAAACCGTATCGCCGCAGCGGAGCTTGCCGCGTCCGGCGGATGCAGAAAACACGTGAAGGAGGAAGAGTGATGCAGATAGTTTCCCTTGTGCTTGTGTGCTTTCTCATCGTCTGTGCGCTCTGCGCTTCGCTGAGCAGAAGCCTTTTCAACACGGTACTCATATATATGGGCTTCGGGGTCGTTATGAGCGTTATATGGCTCGTGCTGCACGCTCCCGATCTGAGCATTATGGAGGCGGCAGTGGGCGTCGGGGTCAACGCGGTGCTGTTTTTTCTGACGCTCAGGCGGCTCAACGCCTTGAAAGGGAAGGAGAAGAGCGATGACGTGGAATGATTTCAGGCAGTGGGTCGAGGGCGAAAAGGAAGCGTTTGATTTTGACCCGGCTCCCGCTGCGCCCCGTGCGCCGCGAAAGAAAAAAACGGCGCGGGAAAAAGAGACGGGTATCAGGCTCGTCTCGATAGCCACAGCCGTTGTGCTGCTTGCGGTGCTGCTCTCGGTCATCTATGCAATGCCCCCGTTCGGCAGCGGAGAGGTCACGTATAATGAGCTTGCCGAAAGGTATGTAGAGCAGGGTGTATACGAGGTCGGCGCACATAATCTTGTCCTCAACATGACGCTTATTTACCGCGGCTTTGACACGCTCGGCGAGGCCGTACTCCTGTTTTCCGCAGTGGTGTGCGTTATCATGCTGCTGTCCGGCACTGCGGATAAGCCGGAGTGCGCCGCGCCGGAACGGGAAGATACTGCGCTTAAAACCGTTGTGCGCGGCCTGTTCCCGTTTGTGTTCGTTTTCGGCGTATATATTCTCATGACCGGACATCTCTCCCCAAGCGGCGGTTTTTACGGGGGGAGCGTACTCGGCGTCGGGCTGATCCTGCTTGACGTTTCTCTCGGCAGGGAAACGGTGCGCCGCTTCTTTGACCGCCGCGTTTTCAACGGCATATGCGCCGCGGCGCTGTGCTTCTACTGCCTTGCGGTCACGTGGATGTCTGTGTGCGGCGCGAACGGACTTGACGACCATATCGGCGCAGGACGCCCGGGAAGCCTTTTTTCCGGCGGGCTTATCATGCCCATCGTCCTTGCCGTCGGATTCGTTGTCGCCTGTGCGGTTTACGCTTTCTTTACTTATTTTTACAGGGGTGAGCTGGAATGACGGCAATAGGAGTATATTTCAACAACCTTTTTCATACCGGAGCCGCGCTTATTTTCGTCATCGGCTTTCTCACGCTGCTGCTGCACAATAACCTTATCAAAAAGATAGTCGGGCTGGGAATAATGGATTCGGCCATATATCTCATGCTCACCGGCACGGGATATGTTTACGGCAGGGCAGGCTCCGTTGTTGAGGATGCGGCCGCGCCGGTATCTTCGTTTTTTTACGGGAACCCTGTCCCGACCGGGCTTGTCCTCACGGGAATCCTCGTTTCTGTCAGCGTTACGGCGATACTGCTGGCGCTGACGGTGCGGCTGTACAAAATCTACGGAACGCTGGACCTGGACAAGATTCTTGCCGCGGCAAAGAAAGGGGATAACTGATGCGACCCATAGCCGAAAATATCCCCGCGGCAAGCATCCTTTTCATGCTGCTTACCGCAATTATAAGCATTGTGCCGAAAAACGGAAAGACCGTCTGCCGCATGACGGCGGCGTCACTGCTCCTGCTGTTTATGGCAAGCACCGGTCTCAGTGTCTATCTTTACGGCGGGAAATATTTCACCTACTCAATGGGCGAATGGGGCGCACCGTGGGGAAACGAGCTGCGCGCAGGCCCCGCGGAGGCGCTTATGGCGGCGGTGTTCTCCTTTGTTACGCTCATGTCCGTTATCGGCGGCAGGAGCGATGCGGCGCATGACATAGCCGCTGAAAAGCAGGGCTTCTACTACATAATGATCGACCTGCTGACGGCAAGTCTGCTTGCGCTCATCTATACGAACGATCTTTTTACCGGCTATGTTTTCATCGAGATAAACACCGTTGCGGCATGCGCTCTCGTCATGGCAAAGGAGGACGGCGCGTCGATCGCCGCCGCAGTGCGGTATCTGCTGATGAGCCTTGCTGGCTCGGCGCTGTTTCTGATGAGCCTTGTCCTGCTCTACGGCATAACGGGACATCTTCTTATGGAGAGCCTTGCTCCCGCCGTTGCGGAGATAGCGGAGAGCGGGAAATATCTCCTGCCGCTGGCGGCGCTGACCTGCATGATGGTCTGCGGCCTTGCGATAAAAAGCGCGCTCTATCCCTTTTCAACATGGCTGCCCGATGCGCACGGCTCGTCTACCGCGACGTCCTCCGTGATGCTGTCCGGGGTCGTCATAAAGGGATACATAATCTTCATGATAAAGATCTTTGTCCGCTGTCTGTCGCTTGAGCTTGCAAACAGGCTCGGCGTGACCGAGATACTCTTTGCTTTCGGCGCGGCGGCAATGGTAATGGGTTCGCTGAAAGCGATGAAGGAGACGCACTTCAAGCGCATGATCGCGTATTCAAGCGTTGCGCAGGCGGGATATATCTTCATAGCCTTCGGCATGGGAACGGAGGACGGCGTTACGGCGGCGTTTTTCCAGATAATTGCCCACGCGGTCACAAAATCCCTGATAATCATCAGCGCCGCCGGACTTATCGATGCTTCCGGCCACAGCAAACAGCTGGGCGATCTTGCCGGGGCGGCACGCCGCTGTCCCACAGCCGGTATAGGCTTCACGGTGGGCGGCCTTGCGATGGTGGGTATGCCGCTGCTTGGCTCGTTTTCCATGAAGCTTCTCATTGCCGGCGGGGCTATCGGACAAAGCTGGCGCATGATAGCCGTGCTTGTCGTGATCGCGGTGAGCAGCGTACTCAACGCGCTTTACTATCTGCCCGCGATAATAAGACTGTGGACGGCGGAGAGATCCGGCGAAGACAAAGCCGGAAAACCCGAATTGAGCATGACCGCCGCCATTTCACTGCTCTCGGCCGCTGTCGTGGGGCTGGGTGTATTTTATGAACCTGTCGCCGCGCTTATCCGACGCGGCGTCGGGCTGCTGTAAGAGGGAGGAGAGCTATGAAATTCGTATATGCCGTTTCCCTCCTGCTGCCCGTTCCGGCCGCTGCGGCGCTGATAAGCGAAAAGGGCGGAAAGCGGTGGCGTGCCGTCACGTGCGCCGTTTCGGGGGCGGAGCTTATCCTCTCCTTGCTGACGGCGTTCGGCGAAAAAACCGCGCTTACGCTGTTCACCCTCGCCGGACTTGATTTTACGCTTGCCCCCGATACGCTTGGCTGCATTTTCGCGGTGCTTTTCTCCGCGCTGTTTTTTGCCGCGGCGGTTTATTCCGCAGAATATCTGGAGCACGACCCTGCGGCGGGAAAGTTCTGCGCCGCGTATCTGCTCACTCTCGGCGCTCTGCTCGGACTGAGCATGGCGGGGGAGCTTCAGACGTATTATATGTTCTTTGAATTTCTCACCTTTGCAAGCTTCCCGCTCGTGCTGCATGACCGCACGGAAAAATCCCGTGCGGCGGCGGTAAAGTTTCTCTGCTACTCTTTTATCGGCGCGGCGCTTGCGCTGTTCGGGCTTGTGTTTTCCGCAAAGCTTCTCGGAACGCTGCACTTTACCGGCGGCGGGTACGGCGTTGACGGAGAGAGCAGAAGCTTAGCGCTTGCCGTCGTGTTCATAAGCGTTATGGGCTTTGGCTGCAAAGCGGGCATTATGCCGCTGCACGAATGGCTGCCCGCGGCGCATCCGCAGGCTCCCGCGCCCGCCTCGGCGATCCTCTCCGGCTGCGTTACGAAAGCGGGCGTTCTCGGCATAATGAGGATCGTCTTCTTCCTCTTCGGAAGCGCCGCCCTGCGCGGCACGTGGGTGCAGTATGCGCTCATCGCCGCGGCGCTTGCAACGGTCTTCTGCGGCAGTATGCTCGCCTATAAGGAAAAGGTTCTCAAAAAGCGGCTTGCCTATTCAACCGTTTCTCAGGTCAGCTATGCCCTTTTCGGGCTGTTTCTGCTCAGTGAGGCGGGCTTTGTCGGTGCGATGCTCCAGGTGCTGTTCCACGCCGTTACAAAGGTGTGCATCTTCCTCTGCGCAGGCGCTGTCATTCACGGCAGCGGGGGAGAGCGCGTCTATTCACCAAACGGTGAATTTCAATACTGCGGTCTGGGCAGGGCAATGCCGTTTACCATGCTCGCCTATACTCTCGCATCCCTCTCCCTCGTGGGGCTTCCCCCGTTCGGCGGGTTTGTCAGCAAATGGTATCTTGCCGAGGGGAGCTTTCAGGCGCTCGGCTTCTCCGGCTGGGCAGGCGCGGCGGTGCTGCTGGTGAGTGCGCTTCTGACGGCGGGCTATCTTCTGCCGATAACCGCGGGCGCGTTTTTCCCCGCCGAGGGGCAGCCGCCTGCGGCGGCAAAGGAAGCGTCATGGCGCATGACCGTGCCGGTTATGCTCCTTGCCGTCCTGCTTGCCGTACTCGGGGTCTGTTCGTTCGGCTATGCCGATATGCTCCTGCGCCTTGCGGGAAGCCTGCTGTAAGGAGGGAAGGATGAATATGCTTCTGCTTATCCCCGTTTTCCTGCCGATTTTCAGCGGACTTTATATGCTTGCCCGGCCTTTTGCAGCGCGCCGACGGCGAAACGCATTTGTTTTTGCCGTGACCGTGCTTACAAGCCTTTCCATAGCATATCTTGCCATGGCGGGAGACAATGGGAGCGTTACTCTTCTGCGGCTCGACGATACGCTGAGCGTGGCGCTTCACATGGACGCGCTGTCGCGTGTTTTTGCCGTTATCATCGCGGTGATGTGGCCGGCGGCGGTGCTCTACTCGTTTGAATATATGAGCCATGAAGAGAACGAAAACCGCTTTTTTGCCTTCTATATCATAACCTACGGCGTGGTTTCCGGCATCGCGTCGGCGGAGAATTATTTTACGCTCTATCTTTTCTATGAGCTGCTGACGCTTGCAACACTGCCGCTTGTAATGCACGCTATGGACGGCAAAGCCCGCTTTGCCGGAAAGCGGTATATCATATACTCCATGTCCGGCGCGGCGATGTCGTTTATCGCAATGATCCTGCTGTCGAGCAGGGGATCGGTAGAGTATATATACGGCGGCGGCGCGGCCGACGGAAGGCTTGCGCAGACGGTGTTCCTGTTCGGCTTTTTCGGCTTCGGCGTAAAGTCAGCGGTCGTGCCGCTCCACTCGTGGCTGCCGACGGCGGGCGTAGCGCCCACTCCGGTCAGCGCACTTCTACACGCCGTCGCGGTCGTCAACTCCGGCATTTTTGCGATACTCAGGCTCATTTACTATACCGTCGGCGCAGAAAGGCTTGCCGGTACGGCGGCTCAGTGCATCGCAATGGGCTTTGCCTGCGTCACTATCGTATACGGCAGTGCGATGGCGCTGCGCCAGCGGAATCTCAAGCGCCGCCTTGCCTATTCCACCGTCAGCAATCTCAGCTATATTCTCCTCGGCGCGACGCTTATGTCTCCTGAGGGACTTGCCGCGGCGCTGATGCATATGACCATGCACAGCGTTATCAAGATAATCCTCTTTTTCTGCGCGGGCGCGCTCCTTTGCGCGACGCATCACCGCGCCCGCTGCGTGGAGGATTACGAGGGCTTCGGCAAAAAGTTCCCGCTGCTGTTCACGGTGTTTGCAATAGCGTCGCTTGCCCTTATCGGCGTCCCGCCGCTTGCGGGCTTTACAAGCAAATGGCTCATTGCCTCTGCCGCTGCGCGCTTGGGAACGCCTATGGCGACAGCGGGCGTTGCTTGCCTGTGCGTGAGCGCGCTTCTTACGGGGCTTTACCTCATGGATGTACTCGTGCGCGCCGTGTTCCCGATAAACAATGCCATGCCCGACGGGGGCGGCGTGCAGAAAAACGGCTGGCGCATAAATCTATGCCTTGCCGTACTCACGCTGCTGCTCATAGCGGTCAGCGCATTTGCCGATGAAATATACGCATACTTTGCCGGCATAGCCGGACTTGTCTGAAAAAGGAGGGGAAAGCGATCAATCTGAAAACCATAATAATATCCATGCTGCTCCTGCCTTTTGCGTCGGGGCTTGGCCTGTGGGGCGCGGGAAAGCTGAAAGGCGAAAGGGCTGTCAATATCCTTGCCGTGCCGCTTGCGGCGGCGGAGTGCTTTTTGTGCGGCTGTCTCTGGCTCCACACCGGCGAGAGCGCAGCTTTCCCGCTGCTTTTCACCTTTGGACTCAGCTTTCAGGCGACAGGGTTCCAGCTCGTTCTGACGTCGCTTGCCTGCTTCCTGTGGCTTATGACCACCGCGTTCTGCCCGTACTATTTTCACGGCCACGGCGGGCTTGACCGCTATCAGCTCTTTTCGTTTATCACGTGGGGCGCGATTATCGGCGCTTTTCTTGCAGCCGATTTCGTGACGCTGCTCATCTTTTTTGAGATAATGTCCGTTGCAAGCTGGGTTCTGGTCATCCATGAGCAGACCCCTGCCGCGGCAGATGCGGCGGCAAGCTATCTCGGCTTTGCGATAATAGGCGGCCTTTGCACGATGATGGGGCTTTTTATGCTGCACGACCTTGCCGGAACGCTCGGCTTCTCCGCCCTTGCCGCGGCGGCGCCGGAACTTTCGCATGACGCAAGGCTTTATACCGCCGGGGCGCTTACGGCATTTGGCTTTGCCGCCAAGTGCGGCATGTGGCCGCTGCATACATGGCTTCCCGCCGCGCACCCCGCCGCGCCCGCGACGGCCTCCGCGCTGCTTTCGGGCATTATCACGAAGGCGGGCGTGTTTGGCATGTGCGCCGTGTGCGTCACGCTGTTTGCCGCCGATCAGGGCTGGGGTAGAGCGCTTTTGTGCTTTGCTGCCGTTACCATGTTCACCGGCGCTTTCCTTGCAATTTTCTGCATTGACATCAAGAAAACGCTTGCCTGCTCGAGTATGAGCCAGATAGGCTTCATCCTTGTCGGCATTGCCATGCAAAGACTTATGGGCGATGAGGGCGCGATCGCCGTCTACGGTACGGCGCTGCATATCGTGAACCATTCCACGCTGAAGCTGTGCCTGTTTCTGTGCGCGGGCGTGCTTGTGCATTGCCGCCATTCACGCGATCTGAACGATCTCAAGGGCTTCGGCAGGGGGAAGCCGCTGTTTTTCGCCGTGTTTCTGTCCGGTGCGCTCGGCATCGCCTGTATGCCGCTGTTCGGCGGATATGTAAGCAAGACCCTGCTGCATGAGTCCATTGTCGAATATATCGCCATACTGCGCGAGGCGGGAAAGCCATACGGCTTTTTCAAGGCGGTCGAGGTGCTTTTCCTTGTTTCCGGCGGCTTTACGGTCGCTTATATGACGAAGCTTTTCGCGGCGCTGTTTATTGATAAAAGCGGCGGCGCGGCGGCGGACGGCGCAAACGGCGGATATATCACCCGCTCTGCGGCGGCCGTGCTTGTGGCGGCGGCGCTTGTCCCGCCCGTGCTCGGCTGTTTCCCGCACACCGTAACGGAGAGAATCGCTAAGCTCTGCACCGGCTTTTTCACGTCGCACGAGATGCACCACGCGGTGCATTATTTCGCTCCTGTCAATCTCAAAGGGGCGCTTATAAGCCTTGCGATAGGCCTTGCGGTATATTTCGGCTTTATCCGCACAGCGCTTGTCAGGGACGGGAGATATATTGATGCCTGGCCTGCGCGCCTCGACATAGAGAGGGGAATATACCGTCCGCTGCTGCTGAAGCTGCTGCCGTTTGCGCTTGCGGTCATTGCCCGCCTTGCCGCAAGCGTTTTCGATTGGACGCTGAGCGCCGCCGGTATGCTGCTCAGACGCGGCAACGAAAGGCTGGGCGAAGGAGACGTTGACGAGACGTTTGCCGTCTACCCCAAAGAGGATACGGAGCGCGGAACGACCTCAACTCTTGCCTACGGTTTTGCTCTTGCCGGCGCGGTGCTCATCGCAACTTTCGCATGGGTACTGTTGAGAATTTTTTAATATAATAAGCAGAAATATGTTGCAGTAATTGTGGAAATGTGATATTCTGATTATAGTTGCAATGACTGCTCTTGAATAAGACCAGTGATCATAACCGGAAGCAAGCATTATAAAGTATTGAATAAGCAAAAGACATCCGTTGCTCTCGCCACTATACGGCAGAAGAAACCGTCCTGCTCTGCTGTTTTTGCAGTGCAGGGCGGTTTTGCTATAACCGATAAAACCCTAAAAAACTTGCCCGCAGGAAGCGGTGTATATTATCGGAAAGCAGCATCAACGGTTTTTTGAGTAAGAGAGGAAGCAGGTATGACTTTTTGTCCCAATTGCATGGCAGAGACAGGATAATTTACTTGCTATAAAAATATAAGATCATATAAGAATCTGCAAAGGAGCGGGATTATGGCGTTTACTTATTCGACCTTTACCGATAAAGGAGAGAGGGAGAACAACGAGGACTGTCTTGACGTTATCGAAACCGAACTTGGGCTTTGCGCCGTGCTCTGCGACGGTCTTGGCGGCCATGAAAGCGGGGAGCTTGCCTCAAAATGCGTCTGTGAAAGCATAAGACGCGGCTTTGAGGCGGCAAGCGCCGACTGCGATACGGACGCGCTTGCGGGCACACTCATTGACGGGGCACAGGATGAGCTTCGCAGACAGCAGGAGGCGCTTGATAAGAAAAACGGCATGAAAACGACGGTGTGCTGCGTTATCCTGAGCGGGGATAAATGCTCTGCGGCGTATGTCGGCGACAGCAGGATATATCATTTCGTTGACGGCTGCGCAAAAGAGAGGAGCATGGATCACTCCGTCCCGCAGTACCTTGTGAACATGGGCGAGATCAAAGAAAAGGATATCCGCCGCCATCCGGACAGGAACAAGCTTGTGCGCGTCATGGGATCGGAAAGAGAGAAGCCGATATATCAGGCGGCGCAGTTCACGCCTATGCAGGAGGGAGATGCGTATCTGCTGTGCAGCGACGGCTTCTGGGAGTGGATATTGGAAAGCGACATGGAGCGCACCCTGTGCAAAGCCGCTTCTGCCGAAGAATGGATAGACGCGATGTCAAAGCTTGTCCTCCGCCACGGTAAAGGACATCACATGGATAACTATTCCGCCGTCGCCATATGGAACGGCGCGGTCAAAAAACCTAAAAAAATCTCCATTTTGGATATGCTAAAATAAGCGGCAGGAAAGGATGAGGCTTGTGAAAATTGTCAGATGCGAAAAAAATCATTACTATGACGGAAGTACGTATGCATCCTGCCCTTATTGCAATCCGGGGCTGTTTGATATGTACGTTGATCGCGGCGCAGCGTATGCGGAGACGCAAACAACGGCGAATTTCGACTTGACCGACGACGAAGGAGTGACCCTTGACTACAAGGAGTACACGGACAACGAACAGACCGTCGCCGCCGACAGAGAGGGCTCTTTCTACAAGACGGGAAAGACCGCAAGGAATTTTGCGCCGGCGGCCGGCTGGCTGGTATGTGTTGAAGGTCCGGAAAGAGGCCGGGATTACAGAATATGCGGCGGGAGAAATTACGTAGGGCGCGAAGTCGAAAACGATATCTGTATCGCCGACGACGAAAAGATCTCACGGAGCAGACATTTTTCCGTTATATATGACGCCCGTTCCCATAAATTTTTTGCGGTTCCGGGAGAATCGGGCGCAATACAGGTCAACGGCGAGGAGATACACAAAACATATGAACTCCGGGACGGAGATGTTATCGGCTGCGGCGATTCGAAGCTGTGCTTCGTAAGCTTTTGCAGGGAAGGAAGGGATTGGACATGAAAAAAACAATAACGGCTTTGCTGCTTATGCTGACCATGCTGCTGCTCGTCACGGCGGGCGCACCGGTGTGCTTTGCAGAAGAGGAACTTTATGGGATCGTGCTTGAACAGGCGGACATCGCCGCACCGGAGGTAAACGCGTATGTCTACCCTCTGAATAGAAGCGGCGACATCATGCTCTCCGCATCTGAGGCCAATACACAGATCAGCGCCGTTCTCGGAGGAGAGAATCTTACGGTAAGCTCTTTCGGCAGTGCGAAGGATGACGCCTGCTGCTATATCGTGGTGCTCAACACATCAAGTGATGAGGTCGGCTATGAAAGCCTCAGAACCTTTAAGGAAAGCATAAACAAGTGGATCGAGAAGCTGAATAATAAGGACAGGTTTATCCTCATAACCGCGTCGGACAAATGTGAAGTGCTGCTTGACGGAAGCGAGAGCCGGTCGGCGGCGCAGAAGATCGTGGAGAACATTTCCGCGACGGCCGGCGTTTCCGATGTGAACGCGGCACTCGATGAGGCGATACGCATTTCGGCAAAGAACCGCGGCGGAGAGCTGAAACGCCATATCCTGACGCTGTATGACAAGGGCGCTTTTCTCACGGAAAATACCGGCGCGATTGATCAGCTCAACAAAAACCTTCTGATGAACGATCTGCCGCTGTATTTCATCTGCACCAGAAACAACGAAAATGTTCAGAAAGCGGCTGACGAATTTGCGAAGCTGTGCGGCGGGAGAGGATTCTCCGCAACCGAAAACACAAGAAGCAAGGCGACCGAAAAGCTCATAACATGGCTGAACAGCTGCTATGTCGTAAGGGCGGCGGGGCAGAGCAACAGTCCGGAGCCTTCCGAGCGCGTCCTGACCGTTGCGGCGTCGAACGGCTCTTATGAATGCAGTGCAGCCAAAACGGTTCTCGTCGCCAGAAATATTCCGGATACCGAGGCGCCCGCCATCGTCAGCGTAAGGTGGGACGAAGAAGCGCTTTCCGCATATGTAATGTTTTCGGAGGGGGTTCTCAATGCGGACAGGACGGACAATTATCTTGTAGAGCCTGTCGGGGGCGGAGAGAAAGTGAACGTAAAGGAAGCCGTTTACAGCAGCGCCGACTTCACAGCAACTGTGAAATTCGGGGAAGAGCTGCTGCCCGGAGAATACACTCTCAGCGTGAGAGGCGTCACCGACACTTCATATGAGGCAAATCCCATTGCGGAAGGCGGCGGGTATACCTTTACATACGAAGGAGAGGAAGAACTGCCGGTATTGTACATAGCCGCGGCGGCGGGCGCGGTCGTTCTTGTCATCGTCATAATAATAATTCTTGTGCTGACAAAGAAAAAGAAGAAGCGTAAGGAAGCGGAAAGCGCCGCTGTGGAGGACGATCCTGTAACGGTGCCTGCTGCAAGCCGGAGCGGCAGGGTGGATATCAGCAACGGTCTGCCTGTGCGTCTCGGCATAACGATGCCGAACGGGCTGGTCACGAAAAACCAGATAACGGTAGGCAGCAGGTTCGTTGTGGGACGTTCGGCAAAGTCGGACCTGAGAATAGAGGACAAGACGATATCGTCAAGCCACCTTATTCTTGCGGATGTTGACGGAAGGCTTATCGCCGCGGATAACGGCTCTACGAACGGAACGTTTGTCAACGGCGTCAAGCTGGACAGACCCCGCCCCCTGAACAGCGGCGACAAGATACACATAGGAAACACGGATATTGCAGTTGAGTATTGATAACTGAAAACGGGTTCTGCGTAAAAAGCGCAAAACTTGTTTTATACGGAAGCGGAGAAATGCACCATGATTTGCCCGAGATGCTTCAAAGAAATAGGTATGGCGCAGAGCTGTCCGTCGTGCGGATTCAGCTTTGAAAAAGAGGAAAAGCGCCGGGAAAAGGCCAATGCGCTGCCGCTGTTTTACCGGCTGGCAAATAGATATGAAATAGGGGAACTGCTTGGCGCGGGCGGCTTCGGCATTACATACCTTGCAAGGGAGATCGAGAGCGGGGAGATACTTGCCGTCAAGGAGTTTTTCCCCTCCCATATATGCGAAAGAGGTATGGACGGCGAGGTAGTGGCGCAGAAAAACCGCGAAGGCTATGAAACCAGCGTCCGCCACTTTTTTGAAGAGGCGAGGACACTTTTCCGGCTCAAGAACTGCCCGTCCGTGGTATGCGTCAAGGCGTTTTTCCGCAGCAACAACACCGCATACATAGTCATGGAATACATAAAGGGCAAGAGCCTGACGGCGTATGCGGATGAAGTGACGAAAAAAATACCGTATACGCAGGCAAAGAATTTCACGATACAGATCGCCCTTGCCTTGAGCGAGGTTCATTCTGCGGGAATGATCCACAGCGATATAAGTCCGGCAAACGTGCTGATAGACGAACAGGGCAATGTAAAGCTTATAGATTTCGGGGCGTCCAGAAGCTTCCTTGAAAAGGATGGGGACGAGCTTACGCGCCAGCTCAAGCCGGGCTATGCACCGCCTGAGCAGTATTGCGGCAGCGACCTGCCGATCGGACCGTGGACGGATATTTATGAGCTGGCGGCGACGTTTTACAGAATGGTTCTCGGCGAGGTTCCGCCCCCGGCGACAGAAAGACGGGACGGGGAAAAGCTGAAAAAGCTCAGAGACTGGGTGCCGGAAGCGGAAGAAAAAGTCGATGCGTGCATAAGCAGGGCGCTCAGTCTCAACTATAAGAAGCGCTATTCGGATGTAAACGAGTTTATTGCGGACTTTTCAGACTTCAGCGCAGAAGAAAACAAGACAAATGACAACAACCCCGTCCTGCATAATGCCGCGGACGGAATACGGAAAAAAATCAGCAGGCTGTTCGGCAGTATAACCCCGGAGCTGAGGAAAAAACCGAAGGACAGCTGTGTGGCATTGGCCGAGATCGTCGAGGGCAAGAATAAGGGAAAGCAGTACAGGCTTGAAGCCGGCAGACAGTATTTTGCAGGCAGGCAGAGCGATATGTGCGACATTGTTATTTCCGACGAGTCAATAATAAGCAGGATCCACGCCGTGATAACCTGCGCCGCAGACGGAAAATCCCTGACCGTCGCCGACAGGTCGAGAAACGGCCTTTCTATCAACAACGGCGCAAAGCTCAACGGACAGAGCGTTACCGTCAGAGATAACTGCATTCTGAATTTTTCTGACGGTGCGGCGCTTATGAGCATTATCTGGAACCAACGCATGGAGGATTAAAATGACGGTATTAACGCTCGTAACTTCTAATCCGGACGCCGCAGCCGCAGCGCCGCAGTCGTTTTTTCAGAACAGAATTTTTGCACTGGCTCTGATGGCGGCAGGCGCCGCACTTATCGTTTTCGGAATAATACTGCTTTTTATTCCCGCCAAAAAGGGCAGAAGGCGGAAATACACCGGAGAAATAGCCGTGTTTTCAAGAAGCGTCATCGGCGACAGAAAATATCAGCAGGATTACTGTCTGTTCCCGAAAAATATCATGGCGGAGCAGGTCAGAAAAATCGGTATGCTTGCCGCCGTCTGCGACGGGATGGGCGGCATGGAAGGCGGAGAAAGGGCAAGCCGCTGCTGTGCGGAGACGGTGTACAGCGGATATTATCAGATAGGCGCAACGGATAATATATGCGCGCTTCTGAAGGATTTGATACTTGAAGCGGACAAGGAAGTATCCAACTTTACCGACGAAAGCGGACGAAGGCTCAACAGCGGCACGACAGTTGTTGCGGCGGTGTATCTCAACTCAAAGATATACTGGGCGTCCGTCGGCGACAGCAGGATATACCATTGGCATAACGGTGAGCTGCACCAGATCACAAGGGATCATAATCTCAGGCTCAGACTGCTCAAGGATCTGGAAAACGGTCTTATCAGCCGGGAGCAGTTTGATGCGGCAAAGCAGAAGGAAGCGCTGATAAGCTATGTCGGCAAAGGACGGGAGCTTATCGTTGATACGGGTGAGCTTGTTTTTCCGGCAGGCTCGGATGATGTGCTGATCCTGTGCTCAGACGGCGTGTATAAGACGGCTTCCGAAAAAACATTATGCAAAATACTCAAAGAAACGACGGAGTTTGAGAAAATCCCCGCCGCCGTGACGGATGCCGCAATGGCGGGCGGTCAGAGCGGAAAGCACGATAATATCAGCTTGATAGCAATAAAAAGAAATTAACGGAGGATATATCAATGAAGCTTACTCGGTGTGAAAACGGCCATTTCTATGATGCGGACAGGTTCCATTCCTGCCCCCAATGTGCTGACGATACGATACCTGTCACTGCTCCGGAAGGAGCCGACGCAGATGTTACGATCCCGCTGTCTGCGGGATACGCCGTCAACGGCGGCGTTGATGAGAGCGGAGAGGGTGTGACGATCCCGCTGACGGGCGGGGATTCCATAACGTTTCCTGTTGACCCGACAGGCGGAGACGAGGGAGTTACGGTTCCGGCATACCAGCTCAACAACCCTGCCGCGGAGAAAGACGTCAAGAGCGCCGCCGCACCGTGCGCAGGCTGGCTCGTCTGCGTAAAGGGCAGATATATGGGGCGCGATTTCAGATTGCAGTTCGGAAAAAACACCATTGGCAGAAAAGAGACAAACAGCATCTGTCTCAGCGGCGACGTCGGAGTGTCGAGAGAGCCGCAGGCAATAGTTGTATACGAGCCTGCATCAAACCGCTTTTTCGCAATTCCCGGCACGGCAAGAGAGCTTGCATATATCAACGGCGAGGTTCTTCTCGAACGGGTCGAGCTTCACAAAAACGATGTGATCGAAATGGGCGATGCACTTGTAAAATGAAAGTAGACACTCACAAAAGTGTGGGTGTCTACTTTTTCG
>OIZL01000225.1_pt1 | contig 48706 bp, 44 predicted proteins | sample 1588541 | NCBI WGS metagenome assembly OIZL01 (sample SAMN03283285) | human gut metagenome | biome: human-associated habitat; material: feces | host: Homo sapiens | place: Peru | collected 2012 | reverse complement strand
CTATTTCCTTAGCATTCTCTTCTTGGCTACCATCAAATTCTAAAGCTGTCATCTTAACTAAATCTACAACACCTCTAAAATCACTCTCTGCACCAATAGGCAACTCAATAGCAGCAGAAACTGCTCCAAGTCTATCCTTAACGCTTCTTAAACTCATGAAGAAATCTGCACCCATCTTATCCATCTTATTTGAGAATATTATTCTAGGTACCTTATATTCATTTGCTTGTCTCCAAACAGTCTCACTTTGTGGTTCAACACCAGCTTGAGAGTCAAGTAGTAAAACCGCACCATCAAGTACTCTTAAACTTCTTTGTACCTCAATTGTAAAGTCTACGTGTCCTGGAGTATCAATAATATTGAATCTATGACCCTTCCAGTAAGCCGTCGTAGCTGCTGATGTTATTGTAATACCTCTTTCTTGTTCTTGTTCCATCCAGTCCATTTGAGAAGCACCATCATGAGTTTCCCCAATCTTATGAATCTTTCCTGTATGGTATAAAACACGTTCAGTACAAGTAGTTTTACCAGCATCAATATGCGCCATAATTCCAATATTTCTTGTATTTTGTAAACTAATTTTACGAGCCATATTGTTTTATCCTTTCTACCACTTATAATGTGCAAATGCCTTATTAGCCTCTGCCATCTTATGTGTATCATCTTTCTTTTTAACTGAAGCACCAACACCATTTGATGCATCAATTAATTCATTTGCTAAATTCTCTGCCATACTATGACCATTTCTTAATCTAGCATAATTTATTAACCATCTAAAAGCTAAAGCTTGTGCTCTTTCTGGTTTAACTTCAACTGGAACCTGGTAATTAGCTCCACCAACTCTTCTAGATTTAACCTCTAAAGCTGGTTTAATATTATTCATTGCTTTTTCAAATACTGCCATTGGTTCTTCATGAGTCTTCTCTTGAATCATGTCGAAAGCTCCATATAAAATCTTTTGCGCAGTACCCTTCTTACCATCATTCATAATTTGATTAATAAGCTTAGTAACAACTTTAGATTTATATATTGGATCTGGTAGTACATCTCTTTTAGTAGCTTGTCTCTTTCTCATTTTCTTCCTCCCTTCAAAAATATTTAGTTATTTATTATTTATTTCTTAGGTCTTTTAGCACCGTATTTACTTCTTCCTTGTTTACGGTCTTGAACTCCAGCAGTATCCATAGTACCACGAATAATATGATAACGAACACCGATTAAGTCTTTAACTCTTCCACCTCTAATTAGAACAACACTATGTTCTTGTAGATTATGTCCAATTCCTGGAATATAACAAGTAACTTCCATTCCATTAGATAATCTAACTCTCGCATATTTTCTTAAAGCAGAGTTTGGCTTCTTAGGTGTCATTGTTCCAACTCTGGTACATACTCCTCTTTTTTGTGGAGATGTTTGACTAGTTTGTTTTCTGTCAATAGTATTCATTCCAACTAATAAAGCTGGTGATTTACTTTTCTTCTTCTTGTTTCCTCTACCTTTTCTAATTATTTGATTTACTGTAGGCATTTTTATTCCTCCTCCCTCAAATTATCCTAGATAAATTAATGTATCTATCATACACATATCCAGGTGTATCATAATCATCTATAAATATAAGTTCTGCCACATGACAAAACTTAAATTCATGAACATTTTAATAATACAATATAATTATCTATTAGTCAAGCATTTTTTATTAATTATATGCCAAAATATCCAAAAAAGACTAATATTATCTATCTTCCATATATACATTTAGTAATATCTAATTTACTAGCCTTTCTTGAAGGACTACTACCAGCTATTACCACTATTAAAATATTTATCACCATAACTAAAAATACTATTCTATAATCTATCACTAATAAATTATCTAACTTAGTTAAATTATATATAAGAGTATTAATCGGTTTAACTAGCAAATTAAGTATAATTATTCCTCCTATTGAAGCCCCTAATCCTATCAAACCATTTTCATAATTAAATATCATCTTAATATTTCTCTTACTAGCACCAATACTTCTTAAAATACCAATCTCCTTCTTTCTCTCAAGTACCCTAATACTAGTCAAAATACTTATCATTATCAAAGATACTATTAAAGATATTCCAGAAAATATAATTAACACACCACTAATAATACTAATAAAATCACGTACTATCTTAATATTACTAGCCATCACATCTTCATATACTATCTTATCATGACTATTATTATATTCTTTTAAAACATTAATTATCTTATCCTTATCACTTATATTATCACTATATATTTCTATCTCGTTAGGAGTACTAGAACCCCCAAGATATCTAATCATCTCTTCCTTATCAATATCTATTCCTAATACATTACCATCCCCCTTCACCTCATCAATTAAAATTTGACTATTCTTATTAACCATCATTAATTCATCCTGTACCATCTTATCATAGTATATAAAACTACCATTATTATTATCCTCTTTTTCCTGAATTATTCCTACTATTGTAAGATTTATCTCACTATCATTAAACATCTCTTCATAATCATTATTTATATAATAGTGTCCTTCCCCCTTCTTATAATATATATCATTATTAATAAACTTTATCTGTCTTCCAATAATACTTTCATATTCTGATCCTAAAGATATTTCTAATGCATCTATTATCTTCTTATTAACATTTCCATCCTTGTCTACCTTTAATAAAATATCATATTTATCTCTAACATTATTACCAATAATTATCTTATAATTATCTTCTATATACTTACTACTAGGAATTATCTTCATAACACTACTATCTAATACCTTATATTTATCACTTATAATAGGTTTATTAAAAAAATAATTATATATTATCTTATCACTTCCAATATTACTATTTAAATAATCTAAATACTCTTCCGTTATCTTATTCACATATATATTCTCATTACTAGGGTATATCTTCCCCTCTTCCTTCTTAATATCGGTATTCTCTTCTATATATTCACCATTCCTAATTATAATTGGATATACTCCTACTATCTCCTTCTCTAAATTATTCATCTCTTTATTAAAATTATTCCCCATACACAATATCATCATCATACTAATAATTCCTAAAGATATCGCACTCATCGTCATTATAGTCCTCTTCTTATTACTAAATAAATGTCTTAAAGCAATCTTTCTAAGTTTTCTCATCCGAACTCTCTTATATATAATCTTATCATCCTTATCATTACTAGTATTCCCCTTCTTATCTTGCATTACCACTCCATCACTAATATTAATTATCTCATTAGCATATCTACTAACCAAATCCTTATCATGACTAACTACTATTACCAGCCTATTCTCACTTATTTTTTTTAGTATATCCATTACCATAATACCATTCTGAGAATCTAGTGCCCCTGTCGGTTCATCACATAAAAGTATCCTAGGATTATTTATCATTGCTCTAGCTATTGCCACCCTCTGTTTCTCACCACCTGATAACTTCATAACTAAAGTATCTCTCTTATCATATATATCTAACTGTTTAAGTAATGCTAAAACATAATCTCTATTATTATCACTATATCCAATTCTAACATTATCATATACACTCATATACTCTATTAAATTATAATCTTGATAAATATACCCTACAACTTTATTTCGATAATAATTAATTTCTTTCTCACCTAACTTCTGAATATCCTTATCTCCAACTATTACCTTTCCCTCATCACTTCTTAAAGAACCAGCAATAATATTAAGAAGTGTACTCTTACCAGATCCTGATGCTCCAATTATCGCCACCATTCCCGATCTACCTAAACTAATATTAACCTTATCTAATATCACTTTCCTATTCTTTCCATATTTATAATATTTACTAACATTCTCTATTCTTAACATAATCCTCCATCTATAAATATGAAAGTTAGACAAGCACATCATAACAACTATATTTTTATTTGTCAAATTAATTTACTACACGTAAAAATTGCATCTAATTAATGTAATTTACTATTACTAATTGCTTATTACAAAAAAATATATTATAATGTATACATATGAATATACTTCATATATTAAAAAGGAACACTTAGTTTTCGAGTGCTAAGTACTCCATATTGGGTTATACCTAACAAACTATTTTGTTAGGTACTTTTTTATTTCATAATCAACAAGATGATAATTAATAGTAAAAGGAGGATTATAAAATTTTGGAAAATAATAATACAATCTTTTTTACTCATTAATATCACCTCCTCATCTTATTTTCTAAGAATAAGGAGTACCTAACAACTAAGTGTTCCTAGCCATTTTAACAACTATATTTTTATTTGTCAAATTAATTTACTACATGTAAAAAAAGAACAACCAAAAGATCATTCTCTATATTTTTAAATATAATTACATCTTCTTAGCAAGAGCTAAAGCCAATTCCATTATCGTTATCTTTTTATCTATCATACTACTACCAGATAAACTTCTCTTATCCCACTCTTCACTATCCAAATTATCTGCTGCATAAAAGAAAGTAAATAAATCTATTCCCCTAAAATCACACACTGCTTGAAGAGCTGCTACTTCCATCTCTACACATATAGCCCCTTTATCACGCATCATATTAACTTTTTCTAATGTTTCACGATAAAAAGCATCAGTAGTCCAAGTAGTACCTTCTACATAGCTATATCCTTTATCCTTTAAAATCTCTTTAAAAGTATCTATATATTTCTCGTTAACTTGAATATCTTCTCCTACTCCTAAATAATGTTGGCTAACTCCTTCTTCTCTAATTGCCTTATTAGGAATAATTATTGCTAAATCATCTATTTCTCTACTAAGTACACCACAATTACCAAATACTATAAATTTATCACATCCCATAGCATGTACATCCTCTATCGTAGTAGCTGCTGCTGGTGCTCCAACACTCATCATAAATAAAGCATATTCATGACACTTATATTCTATCTTATAAATAATCTTTACACTATCAGTATAATCTAATCTACCAATCTCTACCCCATGATAATCCTTCACTATCTCATCAAATAATACATGCGAATAACATGCTATTGCTATTTTAGGCATATTATCTATCTTACTAACAAAATCATCTGGATTAATAATTGCTCTCATCTCTTCTGAATATCTAATCATCTTATCACCTACTTTATATATTGTTATGGATATAGTATAAAGTTAATGTCTCTCTATCAAAAAAATACACTGAATAATTATCATACTTTCCATATGTTGAGTCACCAATCTCTTCTCCCTCTTTAGTCTCAATCCTTACATAGTCACTCTCTGTAATAATACTAGTATCAAAATCATATATTCCTTCAAGTCTTATTACACCATAAAAGTCATCAAAATATGATCTTATATTCTCTATATCATCAGAACTTATCTCCTTATACTTATCATCATTTACAATCACTTTCTCATCATTGTAAATATACTTAGCATAATCAGAAGAGTCTTGTATTCCTTCCTTATCAAAATATTCTTCACTCTTAACATATCCCTTTGGTATATCTACATATCTTCCTTTATCACATCCAGTAATAAATATCATAATGCCTACTATTAACAATCCAATCCTTTTCATAATATCTCCTTACTTTTTACCATCTAAATCATTATTTTTACTAGCCAAAGCTAACACTACTGAAACTAATACTGATACTACTTCTTTATTATCTTTAACAAAATTAACTACTTTCTTAAATTTACTCTTACTTCTATCTAATGAAGAAGTACCACTCTTAGCATTAATAATCTCTCTTTCTAATTCACGAGCATTCTTATCTTTATCAAATAATATAGATATATTCTTATCAATAGTTTGTATTATTACCATATCATTTTGTCTTTTTACTTGTATTTTATCTCTATATATTTTAATATCTTCTAGTGGTATTATTCCTACTAATTTTAATTCTTTCTTAAATAATCCTCCCATTCTTTCTATAACTATCTTCTTATTAGTTAATATTAACTGAATATCTTTCTTTATCTCTTCATAGTAGCCATGTCCTTCATATAATATTACTTCTTTATTATCTAATTTATAATTACTCATATTTCCTCCAATACTTCTTATACTCACTATATCATAAAATATTTTATATTTCAATATAGTTATATACCATAACCAAATGTTATCAATTTCATACACTATAAGTGAGGTGTTATATGCTTAATTGGTTTTCAAATCTAAACTATGTTTATCAGGCCCTAATAGCTACTCTTTTTACTTATAGTATCACTGCTCTTGGGGCAAGTATTGTCTTTTTCTTTAAAAAGATTAGTAAAAATGTAATGGACGCTATGTTAGGATTTGCTGCTGGTGTTATGACTGCTGCTTCATATTTTTCTCTCCTAGGACCAGCTATCGATCATGCAACTACTCTAAAATTAAATCCTTGGTTAATTACTACAATTGGTTTCTTATCAGGAGGTTTACTACTATTCCTTGCTGATAAAATATTTCAAAGAAAGTTAACTAAAAAGAATAAGCGTATCCTTATGCTTATCTCTTCCATTACTATTCATAATATTCCTGAAGGTCTTGCCGTAGGTATTGCCTTTGGAGCTACCTATTATGGCCTAACTGGTGCTACAACCTTATCCGCTATCATGCTAGCAGTAGGTATTGGTCTTCAAAATTTTCCAGAAGGTTCAGCTGTATCTATTCCTCTCTTAAGAGAAGGTATGAATAGAAAGAAAGCTTTCTTCTATGGACAATTATCCGCTATTGTTGAACCAATATTTGGTGTTCTAGGAGCCATTCTAGTCGTATCCATGCAGTCTCTCTTACCATTCTTCCTCTCATTTGCTGCCGGAGCCATGATCTATGTTATAGTGTCTGAACTAATTCCTGAAAGTCAAACTAATGAAAAAAAAGAATTAATGGCTATATTTACAATTATTGGCTTTGCTATCATGATGATTTTAGATGTTGCTTTAGGGTAACATCTTTTTAATTTTTATAACTAGCAATATACCCTTGTGGAACACTTCCTTGTACAATATTTAATGATATTGGTATTACATTACTAATCTCTACATCCTTACTAACAAAAGGTAAATATATTCTCGCTCTTACCACTAAATATATCCTTGTTTCTACATAAGCATTATTAATTCCATAAGGCTTAACCTCTGTTTCAATATTACTAATAATACTACCCACCATCTCACTCTTAATCTTAATCTTAGGACCCACTCCTCTTAATAAAGTATGTCCAAATAACACTCCAAAAGGCACCTCTTGAATAGTATACTCCCGTAGCCTAGCCTCTTCCTCACTCCCATCATGAATCTTACCAAGCCTACTCTCAATATTACCAGTCACTTCATTAATTAGCTTAGTCACTTCATAACTATTATAATTAACCATCTTTATTTCTCCATCATTATCCTTCATTAATGTAAATAATTCCTTATCAAACTTAATATCATTCGTAGATTCATTAATAAGCGTAGCCACAATCTTCCTTAATTTAGCTTCTGCCATTGGAATAATTACTTCACTAGCCCTCTTAGAAAAACTATTAATAAAAAATAAAGCAAAAAATACTGATAAAATAATTATCATTAAACCCCTAGTTAAATATACCCCAACTTTACTCTTCTTATAACTCCTAAGTTTCATACCATATAATATGAAAGAAAATATAAATATATTATATCAAGTTAAGAAAAAGAGATAACTTTTCATTATCTCTATTCACTATATATAGCTGTTTGTTTATATTCTTTTGATACATATTCAACAAGTTTCTTAATAGTATCTGCATCAGGATTAGTATATTCTTCTAAAGATATTCCTGACTTAACAAAATCTTCTTCTTCAAATTCTCCAACTTCTTGAATTATCAAATCTCTTTCTTTTCTATATTCATCAACATTCTTCATAAATAACTCCTATATATCTAAATTATGATATACTGCTTGAACATCATCTATATCTTCCAAAGCTTCTATTAAAGACATTACCTTCTCAGTAGCTTCTTCATCTAATTCTATATAATTATCTGGTACAAAAGTCACTTCACTAACTATATATTTATCATATCCAAGTTTATCTAATCCATCTTTTACTTCCAAGAACTTATCAGCCTCAGTATATATTGTAATATCATCATCAATTTCTATATCAAGCACATCCATATCAAGTACATCTTCCATAATTTTATCTTCATTATAAACATTCTCAAGTACTATAAGTCCTTTTCTTTTAAACATATAACTAACAGATCCAGCTGTTCCTAAATTTCCTCCTCTTTTAGTAAGAGTACTTCTAACAAAACCAGCCGTTCTATTTTTATTATCTGTAAGACAATCAATTATTATTGCTATACCTGATGGACCATATCCCTCATATCTAATAGCCTCATAGTTCTCACTAGCACCTTTACTAGCAGCCTTAGCAATTGCAGATTCAATATTAGCTTTAGGCATATTCTCAGCCTTAGCTTTTTCTACAACCATTCTCAAACTAGCATTATTAGCAGGATCTGGATCTCCTGACTTAGCTGCTACATATAATTCTTTTGCTAACTTTTGAAACACTTTACTTCTAGCAGCATCTATTGCTCCTTTTTTTCTTTTAATTGTCGACCATTTACTATGTCCTGACATTTCCATCACCTCTCATTAAAATATCTTATCATAAAATATGTAATTTACAAAGAAAAAATTAACATTATCCAATATAATCTAACAATATTGGTCCTAAAATTATCATTAAAAGTAATGGAATAAAGAAAAGTACTGATATAACACTAATAAGTACAGGTACCTTACTAATTTTCCCCTTAACTTCTAACTTTCTCTTTTCTCTTAAATAATCTATTTGTCCATATAAATTATTAATAATACTATTACCATATAAATTAGCCTGTGTAAGTGATAGTATAATATTATTAACATTCTCTGAAGGTATTCTCTTTTGCATATCAGTTAAAGCCTCATTCAAACTCTTACCAAATTGCACCTCACGAAGTGATTCTTTAAACTCATCTACCAGTATTCCTGATACATTAGCAGTAGTCACATCTATTGCCTCTACTAAATTTCTACCAGTCTCAAGAGATAAAGTTAATACTTCAAAGAAATGCATTGCTTCATTCTCTAACTTAACTGTTCTTTTCTTAATCTTATTATTTATTACTACTTGATTAAATAACATGTAGTATAAAAAAGTAATTACTGGAGCTAAAATATATCCATATTTCATAAAATATAAAATTATAATAAATATAATTATAGAACTACTAAGTCTAGCAATAATTAAATTATATGGATTAACTTTCTTATTTGTACCAAGTAAATTAACTTTATCTATAAATTTATCTACATACCTATCACTATATACTTTTCTTACAAATTCTTCCTTATTCATCAGTAATTCACCTTCACAATTCTATCCAATAAATAAGCATATATTATAAACATCACAAGTATTATACCAATCATTATATATCCTAAAGTACTACTAAAGAAAGGACTAAAATATGTTGGATCAAACAAATATATTATAAGTACAAAGATTATTGGTACTATTAATAAAATTCTTACTACTAATTTAGATACTACTGTAGAGTTCTTTAATTCTTCATTCAACTTCTTCTTATCAAATAATGTCTTCTCTATTGAATCAAATACTGCTACTATATTACCACCAGTTCTATTAAGAATAGTCAAAGATGATGCCAAATATTCAGCCTCTTCTAATCTTACTCTCTTTGCAAATCTACTAAAAACTGTCTCTACTGCTAGTCCATATTGCATCTCTTCATATATCTTTTTAAATTCAAGTCCTATCGCTCCCGGTAATTTCTCACTAGCAATTTCTACTGCTTGTAGTGTACTCTTACCAGACTTAAAAGCATTATTCATAATAATAATAGCCTTTAATATATCATTCTCTATTTTCTTACGATTAATTTTCTGCATAATCCAAAGACCAATATTAAGCACCATAAATCCAATAAGAAAACTAATTGCCATCTGTAATAAACTAGTCATCTTACCACGAAGTGTCATTGCTATTATTGTCAAAAGAACAAATATAAAACCTATCACAAATTTATGAGTGACATAATCAGCAGCCTTTACATCTTCATATAAAACATATTTATCGTATCTCTTAACTAAAGTAGGTAGCATCTTACGAATCTTCTTACGTTGACGCTTAACAAACCATAAATATTTTGTCCATATTCTTTCAAATACAGAAATATTTTTTCTAGAAGGATCATATCTAACACTATACTTAGCAATTCTCTTCTCTAATTTCATAGCATTATTAACTCTAATAAATAAAGTAATTAACATAATGATAGCAAAAACTAATAATATTTGAATTAATATTATTATTAAACGTTTATCCATCATATCACCTACCTTTATCTATAATCTATATCCTAGTACTAGTATCTATTGGTACCTCATCATCATCTATTCCACTCTTAACAATATATTTAGCTACTAAAAATGAAATTACACATATTAACATTAAAATAGCTACATAACTAACCATTCTATAAGGATGTTCCCTCATCATTATTTACCACCAAACATATTATCTAACTGAATTCCTTTTCTCTTAATTCTATCATACACCTTAGGAGTATGTTTATATACTATAAATTCTCCCATCACACTGCCCTGATCACTAACACCCTCTTCTTTAAATGAGAATATTTCTCTTAATGCAACCTTATCATCCTTAAGACCAATTACTTCTGATATAGAAGTTATCTTTCTCTTACCATCACTAAGTCTCTCGATCTGTATAACTATATCAATTGCCTTTTCTATATAATTTCTAATAGCATATACAGGTAATTCCATATCATTCATAAGCATCATTGTCTCTAACCTATTAATAGCATCTTCACTAGAATTAGCATGAAGTGTTGTAATAGAGCCTTCATGTCCAGTATTCATAGCCTGAAGCATATCAAAAGCTTCCTTACCACGAACTTCTCCCACGATTATTCTATCAGGTCTCATTCTAAGAGAGTTTCTTACTAAATCTCTAATTGTAATTTCTCCCTCTCCCTCATAGTTAACTACTCTTGTCTCTAAAGAAATAACATGTGATTGATGAAGTTTAAGTTCAGCAGCATCTTCAATTGTAATAATTCTCTCTTCATCATCTATAAATCCACTTAAAATATTTAAAAGCGTTGTCTTACCAGTACCAGTACCACCACTAATAATAATATTTAACTTTGCTCTAACACATGCTTGTAAAAACAAAGCCATATTAGCAGTAAGTGTACCCATACGAATAAGATCATCTACACTATTCATCTTCTTTGAAAACTTTCTAATAGTAATAACCGGTCCTGTTAAAGATAATGGTGGAATAATTGCATTAAGTCTAGATCCATCCCTTAAGTGAGCATCAACCATCGGATTAACTGCATCTATTGTTCTTCCTAAAGGTTGTACAATTCTCTGAATAGTTCTAATAATATGTGTATCATTAATAAAAGATACTGACTCATCCTTAACAAGCTTTCCATCTACCTCTACATATATATCATTAGCACCATTTACCATTATCTCAGTAACTGAATCATTATTAAGTAAATCAGTAAGTGGTCCATATCCATTAATCTCATTCTGAATTAAATTACATATATGATTTCTCTCTACCACTCCTAAATTATAATCTTCTAATACATCATCAATCTCATCATTAATATATTGTTCAAGTGATACATTATCTGGTATTTGATTATTAATAAGATTCTGTACAATACTAGCCCTCAAAACATCTAATTTCTCTTTATCAGGCATAACATCATAATCTTTTACATCTTCTATTACTTCTTTTTCTCTCTTCTTAACATTAAACTCATCTAACAAAGTAATATTACTCTTATTCTTCTTCTCCATCTTGCACCACCTTATTATCTTCTTCAATCAATGCTCTTGCTAACTTATTCATATTAATAATATCTTGACTATTAAATCTAGTAATTCCCTTATTCAAAGTAAGTATTTCTCCATTTAAAACATATTTATCAATATTCCTAATATAAAAGTTCTTTGATATCGTATAATCAATATTTCTTTTTATCATATTCCTAATATCAAAAGCACTAATATAATCTCTTCCCGTATCACGCGAATTATTAAGTACTACCTTATAATTAGTCTTGCCCATTTCATTAAAAATACTAACCAAACTCTTCATATTCTTAAGATCTACTAAATCATTTGTAATAACAAAAGCACTCATATAAGAAGCATCTATCGCTACTAAACATACCTCATCTAATGAATGTGATGTATCTACCAATATAACATCATATTCATTCTTAGCTAAATCAAATATCTTATTAATATATTTACTCTCTATCTTAGATACATCTCTTGGATCCTTTGGATTAGCCAATATATCAATACCATTATTATATGAATATACATAATCACTAAATTCTATTGACTTATTATTACTAAGTCCATCTATTAAAGTATAAATATCCTTCTTACAATCAATATTTAAACAAGTAGCTATTCCTCCAGCATATAAATCTAAATCTATTACTAATACCTTCTTCTTCATAAGATAATATATTCCAGCTAAATTCAAAGTAAGTGTTGTCTTACCAACTCCTCCCTTAACCGAAGATATTGTAATTATTTTTCCATCATGATACATAATTACCACCTATTTATTCCTTTCAATAATCTTTTTATTATCTACTACTCTACCTATATAATCTGACTTAACTCTAAATAACTTATTATCTTTTAATATTAATAAATCTACTTTATCTCTAAGTATTACTTCTACCTCTAAAGATTCCTTATCTATATTAATTTTTACTATATCTATACTCTTATCATTCTTATCTAATATCTCTCTTAATTTATCTTCTAAATTATTAATCTCTATATTATCTAATCCATAATCTACTAAAATATAATTAATACTATCAAGTTCTTCTCTTCTTTGTACCATCTTTCCAATATCTATCACCATCATTATAATCATTAATAGTATCGGCAAGATCATAACAAACATCACAAGTGATTGCCCTTTATTATTAAGAAACCTATTCATTAGGTATATACCTCTCTACATTTATAACATAAGGATTCCCCATTATGTTCTTAAGTCCCGGAGTATTTAACTTAACTGTGTCCTCTATCACTATCTTCGTATATTTCCCATCATAAGTTTTATCTATCTTAATATCAGAGTATTTACTACGTACATCATCAATATCTTCCCCATTCTTAATCATCATAACTATATCATTACTATTACTAAGAAGTTGATTCCTACTATTAAATATCATTCCAAAATCATAAACAATCATCACAATAAATAGAAATACTGGTAATATTAATACAAATTCTACAAGTGCTTGACCCTTATTATTCATCACTATCACCTAATCCCTCTATTATTAAATTAATTATATCATCATTAAAAAAAAAAAGAAAGAATTATCTTCCTTTTTTAACATTTTTTGTATTTTTCTTTTCTTCAGTAAACTCTTTAGTCTTCTTAACCTTATCTATTTCTTTATTAGTCTTTTTAGTTTCTTCATCATCACTATCATCTTTAAATATTAAATAAATAAGTCCAGCTATTACTAATAATATCAAAATAATTATAATTATTCTAGATAATTTACCATCCTTCTCTTCATCCTTAGCACCAGTTGGTTCATTATCTGTCTTATCACTAGGAATTGTAGGTTCTACCTTTGTATCATCATTTGACGTATTATCATTATTATTATTTTGATAATTCATATTAATAGGTTCTTCTTCTTTAGGAGCTTCTTTTCTAATTACCTTAACAGTATATACAAGTTCATCTCCATTTTCAGCAACAACAGTAATTGACACTTCATTTTCTCCAACACTAAGTTCATCAGGGGTAACTATTAGAGAAACCTCAGCAGCTATATTATTAGTTATCGCTTCAACTACTGCATCTATTTGATCATGCTCTACTTCTATTTCATAATCTAATACATCCTTAACAAGTTCTATCTTTTGTCCTGCTACTGTAAGACTTGCTAATGTATTATCATCTGATGCATTAATAACTACTTCTGCATTAACTTCCATTTGACTAGCATCATAATATTCGTAAGTATTAAATAGTTCATTATCTACTATTTCTATCTTAGTATTACCAGCTTTCTTAGCCTTAAATGTTAAAGTTAATACTGTATATTCTTCTTCCTTGTATTCTTGAGTATCTTCATCAAGTATACCAGCTAATTCTTCTTCTGATAAATATAAGAACTTACCTTCATAATTATTTCCAATAAATGTCTCTTCTGATTCTATTCCTACTAATTCTAGCATTTCTTCATCATACTTAACCATACCAGCAAGACCATTTAGCTTATCTAAAGATACCTTTAAAATATATCTAACACTAAATTCTTCACCTGATACAATATCAGTTTTATCGATTACTAATTCACCCTTAGTAGTTAACTCTTCATTTAAAGTAATATCATTATTCCAAGTATCATTTTTATATATTCCATATAGTTTAGCTACATCTTTTGCATCTAATTTTTCATCTTTAAATACATCACTAGCTAATATTTCAGTTTCATCCTTAGCACCAATTACTTCATCAATTAGCACTTTAACATCTTCTTCATTAATAACTAGATCATTATTCAAGTCTCCCATAACAACTACTTGATAAGTTAACTCTATCATATCATTATATAACTTAATAACAACATCATTATTAACAGAAGTTTCTTGATAGAATTCTTCACGTGTCATAGGTATTTCTAGAGTAGTATCATCAAAAGTACTTAAATATTCTTGATAACTCTCTTCTAAGTCTTCACTATCACTATTACTAATAATATATTTAATATCAGTATTATTTGTATCTTCATCAAGTATCTTAAATAAATCATTTATAGAGTATCCCTCTAAAGTATTTGGATATACATATAGTATTCCCTCATTACTCTCACTAAAGAAGTAATATCTATCACTTAATTTATTATCACTAACTATTCCATTTAATGCTTTATCATTATCTTCATATTTTCCATACATTACTCTTATATCTTTAGTAAATTCCATCTCTTCTAAAGTATCTTCATTTACTTTAACAACTACTGGTAATGTATATTCTCCATATAAAGAACCAAAAACTACATCTTCAGAAAATTCTAAACCAAGTAATTTTTCTGCTGTATATTCTACACCATCTAACATAAACTTATCACTAGGTTTAAGTCCTCCAGGTAAAATACTTGATACTAGTTTAATATCCCCATCAGTAGAATATAATCCTTCATTAGCAGTAATTAGGTTATTATCAGAGTCATATACCATAACCTCAAGACCACTCTCATATTCTACATTATAAGAATAATTAACTGTACCAATCTCTTCATCTTTTGTCTCATTATATAATGAAACATTTAATTCATATAATCCATCAAACAATACTTTCTTAAGCATTGGTGAATCTATTTCATATCCATTTTCATTCTTAAATTCACTACCAATAGCACTAAAACTATTATTAACTTCTTCTTCAGTAGTGTCATCTAAATACTTATAATTTTCTTTTAAAGTTATTTTTATATTATCTTCATCTTCTAAATCTTCTTGATTATAGTTAATAACAATCTTATTATCTTTAATTTCTATTCCAAATGGAGCATCATTCTCATAAGCAAATACTAAAGATAATCCAGATAAATTACTAAATAATAATCCTAAAACTAGAAAAATCTTTGTAATATAACTAAATTTTTTTCCTATCTTTTTCATATATTTCCTTCCTTTTTTATTGTATATTATTTTAAGTGTTCCCCTGATAAACACCTCCTACTAATGATAATGCCTTACTACCATCACTATCATTTAAATCAATTATAGCACACTTTTATTTCTTTGCTATATATTTGACATAAATTTTACATATATTATCCATGGTATATAATGGAAAAAAAAGAAGAATTATCAAAATAACTCTTCTAATTTATTATTATTTATTCATTCCCTTATTCTTAATCTCTTCAAGAATCATCTTAATAAACTCATCAGTACTTACTGTCTCAGTATCCTTGTGCCCATACTTACGATAAGTAATCTTATCTTCATTCTTCTCATTATCTCCAATAACTAAAGTATATGGCATTTTCTTCAGTAGACTCTCTCTTATCTTATAACCAAGTTTTTCTTCCCTATCATCCATCTCACATCTAATATCTAATTCTTTTAATTTATTCATTAAACTATTAGCATATTCTAAATGATATTCATTATTAACAGGAATAATATTTACTTGTACCGGACTTAACCAAGTAGGAAATGCTCCTGCATAGTGTTCAATCAAAATACCAATAAATCTCTCTATTGATCCATATATTACTCTATGTAGCATTATAGGTCTCTTCTTACTTCCATCCTTATCAACATAAGTTAAATCAAATCTCTCAGGTAAATTCATATCAAGTTGTATAGTACCACACTGCCATACTCTACCAAGAGAATCTTTAATATGAAAATCTAACTTAGGTCCATAAAATGCTCCATCACCCGGATTAATCTTACAATCATGTCCAGCCTCATGACAAGCCTTCTCAAGTATAGCCTCAGACTTATTCCATATCTCAATGGATCCAATATATTTTTCTTCAGGTCTCGTAGATAACTCTATATCATAAGTAAGACCAAATATCTTATACATCCTATCAATAAAATTAATAAGTCTAACTATCTCACTCTCAATCTGATCCTCTCTCATAAATATATGAGCATCATCCTGAGTAAATGTTCTAACTCTAAATAATCCATTCAAAGCCCCACTAGCCTCATGTCTATGTACTTGACCAAGTTCTCCAATCCTAAGAGGTAAATCCTTATACGAATGCAAACTATTCTTATATACTAACATTCCTCCTGGACAGTTCATTGGCTTAATAGCAAAAGTCTTCTCATCTATCTCAGAAGTATACATATTCTCTCTATAATTATACCAATGTCCTGATATCTCCCATAACTCTCTATTAAGCATAATTGGCGTCTTTACAAAGTCATATCCTTCTTTAGTATGTTCCCTATACCAAAAATTCTCTAACTCATTACGAAGAATCATACCCTTAGGTAAGAAGAAAGGAAATCCTGGACCATATTCACTTATCATAAATAAATCTAACTCTTTACCGAGTTTCTTATGATCTCTCTTCTTAGCTTCTTCAAGTAAATTTAAATATTCCTTAAGTCCCTCTTCAGTATCAAAGCATACTCCATATATTCTTTGAAGCATCTTATTGTTAGCATCCCCCTTCCAATAGGCTCCACTAACTTTAAGTAATTTAAAATATTTAAGTTCCTTAACCGTATCTACATGAGGTCCACGACATAAATCCGTAAAATCTCCTTGAGTATAACAACTAATTACTGTATCTTCTTCATCCATACGATTAATTAAATCAATCTTATACGGATCATCCTTAAACATTTCAAGAGCTTCAGACTTAGATAATTCATGACGAACAATTCTCTTACCGTCTTTACTAATCTTCTTCATTTCCTTTTCAATTTTCTCTAAATCTTCTTCCTTAATTACTTCGTCTCCTAAATCAATATCATAATAGAAACCACTATCAATTACTGGCCCTACCCAAAACATTGCCTTTGGATACAAATGTTTAACCGCTTGTGCTAACAAATGTGCACAACTATGATTCATTACACTTAACTTTTCATCTTCTTTAATATTTACCATATTATCACTCTCCTTCTTATAAATAAAAAACACTCCTCATATAAGGAGTGTATATAAACACGGTACCATCCTAATTTGGTCTTAATTTAATTAACGAGATCCTATCCCGGCTATCTTTTCAGTAGCAACTCCTAGGTAGTAATCATATTATCTTCATATTAGTTTCCACCACTCACTAACTCTCTCTAAATCTAATAATATAACCATGTCCTAATCATAGTTTTTCTTGATTCGTAAATTATTATATAACTTTTTTTATAGTTTGTCTAGTATTTATTTCACTTCTGGCATATCTTTATCAAATAACACATCACTATATATAGTCTTTCCTTATTTCTTGCATAATCATATATACTATAAATTTGTTATAATAATTTTTCTAATTTCTTTGTTTTAACTTTTCTTTCAAGATTATATTCTTCTTCTGCCATTTTTTCATATTTTTTATAATCTATTTTATCAGCTTCTGTTAAATCTATTTTATCAACAAAATCTATACTTGTAGGTACTTCAAAAGAATTAAGTTGTATTATTTCATTATTAGTATTATATAGATTTTTTGTACATTGTTCAAAAATATAGTTTCTAGTATTTTTATCTGGCAAAATACCATCTTTAAGTACTACATATGCCTTACCAGTATATCTTGTACAATCATCTGGTTTATCTACAACAACGCAAGATTCAACTATATCAAGTAAAGATATAAAGTTTTGTACTTTTTCACAATATACTTTATTACCATCATTTAAAATATAAAATCTTGATTCTCTACCAGTAAGTGAAAAGAATCTATCTTCTGAAAGTTTACCAACAGTTCTTGTATTATAATATTCTTTTCCATTAATATTAACTTTTTCATGTTTAGTTAATTCTGGACTTCCATAATATCCCTTAAAAACATTTTTACCACGTATTAATAAAGTTCCTTCTTCATTATATTTCACTTCTTGCATTGTCTCAGAATTCACTACCAATGGTTCTTCCCCTACAAGAATTCTACCAACCGTATTAGGTCTAACAACTGTGCCAACTGAACTTGACCAAGTAGCAACCGTTTCTGCATTACCAGCACCATTACAAAAAGTTATATTATTACAGTTATGATTAGCAAAAAATTCTCTACCCATTTTTTCAGTTTTTTCTGTAAAGAAATCTCCTCCTGTCACAAACGTATGACTAAGAGATAAATCAACATCATTTGAAACAATATTTTTAAGTACATCTAATAAAGCAGGACTACCATAATAGTAATTAATTTTAGGTAAAATCGTTTTAACATTTTCTTTATTAAGACCATCTGGAACTAATACGACAGTTCTGCCACACATCATAGTTAAAAGAACAGATGTTGCAAATCCATAAGGATACTTAAAAGGAACAAAACATAAACATTTATCTCCTTTAGTTTGTGGTAAATTAATAGTATTTTTAATATAAATACCTGAAGCTAAAACATTTTCATTAGTAAGTAATACAGACTTTGGATTACCACTTGATCCGCTTGTGTATAGTATTAAAGCATCATCCTTACCACTCTGAATTGGATTAATAATTTTTTTATAATACTTAGCTACATTAGCCAAATCACTATATGAAATAAAATCATTGTAGCCTATCAAAGAACTACTAAAAGTATTAAATTCTCTATTATATAATTTATCTTTACTCAAAGTTATTATTTGCTTTACTTTAGTATCTTTTTTTATTTTTTCATTATATTCCTGTTCTTTATCATAATTAATAAATAATGGTGACTCAAAAAGATTCAAATATTCTTTAATTTCATTATCAGAAGCCCTATAGTTTAAAAATGTAGTTATAGCCCCTATTCTGTTTGCCGCTAAAAATATTGCTACTGCTTGATAAGTATTAGGCATACATACTGTAATTATATCTCCTTTTTTTATTCCCAATTCTTTAAAAGATCTAGATATTATTATTGCATCGTTAAACAATTCATTATAATTAATATTTAAATCAGCACACTCTATAGCATTTATTTTTTTATTAAAAGAATTAATTAGCATTATTGCATTATATATACTCATATTAGGTATAATTGGATTTCTTTTAAAATAACTATAAGCATTATCGTGTGTTCTATCTATACTCGGATATCCTGTCTTTTCTTTCATATACTTTACTCCCTTTCGAACTAATTATTTTAAAACACTCCTATAAATTCACTCACAAAATAACTCATTTGTTCATTTATGAACATTATTATAGCACATATTCCATTTGTATACAAAAAAATAAGTGATTTTATCACCTATTTCTTATCCTTATCAAGAATATCTTCCCTATTCATAATATTCTTATTAATCTTCTCTATAAGTACTTCTTTCTTTATTGGTTTAATTAATATATCATTAAATCCCATCTTCAAATATTCTTCATTATATTCATACTTATTATCTTTACTAAGAAGTATTACTGGTATATTAAAGTTTCTTATCTCTTTTAAATACTTTAATAATTCTTCTCCAGTCATCGTATTAAGTTCTTCATCTATAAGTATTAAATCATATCTATTTCTAGTCTTTATCTTATTATAAGCATCTCTTCCATTTAAAGAATAATCAATCTCTATATTACTTCCCTTAAGTAATTTATCTATTACCTTAATACTAGATTCACTATTATCCACAATAAGTATTCTTTTATTATCAAGTATCTCTTGATACTTCTTCTCTTCCTTATTTATATCCTTATCTATCTTCTGATCTAGTATTATCTTTATCTTATTACCTATTCCATAATTAGAAGTAATTACCATCGTACCATTCATTAATATTACTAACTTATAACATTCACTTATATTCTTATTATCTATCTTTATTCTTTCTAACTCACTACTCTTAATACCCATACTAGAGTCTTCTATCGTAATAATAAGTCTAACTACATCTCCTTTTTTAATTGTATTAATATCTAACTCTACATATCCCTTCTTAGTACATTTAACTGAATATGTAAGAAGTAAATTAATTGCTCTCTTTAAACTAATATTATCCCCATATAAAGATTCAGGTATATTATGTTCAATATTAGTCCTAAACTCTAAATTCTTATTATTACATACTTCTGTATAAGAACCAATAATACTTCTAAGTAATATCTTTAAATTATAACTACTATTATATATCTTAATATTAGCAGAATCTATTGCTGATACATCCAATATATCATTAGTCATCATTCTAAATTTAGAAGTCTCTCCCTTAATATTTCTAGCACTCTCTCTATCAAATTCAATATCATCACTATCAATTATATTATCCGCTTCATTATCAATATTCTTAGTAGTAGTCCTAATCTCTTGAGTCATATTATATAAAAATAAAGTCTTCTCTTCATTAGCATTATCACTTATCTCTTTAGCTTCATGCATCTCTTTTAAAAGTTTCATATCAGGATTCTCTATAGTAAAGTACATTATAATAGTAATAAAAGTTTCAGTAGCTGTTATAAGCAATAAACCAGGTTTTTGTTTCTGAATAATTACAACTATTACCGTTAAAACAATAAATAGAATTACTGGAATACACTTTTTACTTTTTAATATTTCTACATTCCTTATAATTAAAATAATCCATATAATAATTAAACAAGCTGTTAAAGCATAAATAAGATTAGCAGAAGGTCCATATGAATAAATTATTTTATTTTCATTATGATAATATAATGGTAAATAATAAACTATAGCCACTAATAAAGAATACAAGAATAAAATAAGTAATTTTAATTTACCTGTAATTGCTTTTACTCTCTTATCATCTTTATTTATAATAACCACTATATAGTAGGTAAAAAATAATTCCCACGTTATAAAAAATATTAAAAGCGTTTTCGATACAAAATCATTAATAAAAAATAAATTATCTTTATAGAGTATTGTAAAATAACATAAAATTGCAAATAAAACATTTAAGAAATTAGTTATAACTATTTTTGAATAAGTTTTTGTCTCAAGTGAACGAATATTTTTTCTTCTAAAATATATTATTACTAACATTAAACTATAAAAAAAACTTAATATTGTAAAAAAATTGTTAGCCACTAAACATCACCATACCTTATACTAATTATATCATGAATATAATAAAAAGAAAATAAGTTTTCTTATCTTCTTCTAACTCTCTTTTTAACATTGTTCTCAATTTTATCATATACATAAAATGATTCACAAGAATTCTCATCAATTATTATTTCTTCTAATTTTGCTGATACTTCTTTAGTCAATTTAATATAATCTACTTTACCATTTGACGTATATGGTATATTATCTACAATTACATAATACTTAGCTCTATCACGAGGTTGTAAATTTTTCTTACACTTTTTCTCTATCTCTTTTAATAATAATTCTTTTTCTTCATCACTCAAAGTATTCTTAACTAGTATACAATCTGCAGCCATACTACCATGTGCATAACTTTTACTAGGAACACCTACTACTACTGAATTACTAACTTCATCAAATGAATTAGATATACTTTCTATTTGATTACTAGGAATATTATGTCCATCAGGTCTTACTACTATTCTTTTTTCTCTTCCCTTAAAATACAAACTTCCATCTTGAGATATAGAGAATATATCACCTGTATTAATCCACTTAACACCTTGATTATCCGTATATACTACTTTATTAGTAGCCTCTTCTTTCTTATAATATCCAAGTGTCATAGTAGGAGAACTTATAAATAATGTGCCTTCCTCTCCATAACCAAGTTCAACATCATCAATATCGTATCTAGCATTATCATCCTTAATAGCCTTTAATATTTTGACATTATTTTTAGATAATGGTATACCAACACTACCTATATTATTAACTCCATCTGTCTTAGTAAACGTTCCACAAGAAGCAATCTCTGTCATTCCCCATCCTTTACATATTTGAGCCTTACTATTACGAGATATTAAGAAATCTCTTGCTTGTCTTTCAATTTCAGCATCCAAATGATCTCCACCTATAATCATTCCTTTTAAGAAAGATAAATCCTTTTTATAATTCATCAAAATTGTTAAAAAGTTAGGAACACCCATAATATATTCTGGATGATACTTATTAATTAATTTACCTAACATTTTAGGAGCTTTATCTAAAGTAAAATTAGGTATCATTAATAAATGTTGACCTTGACACAACATATCATGCATTCCAATTACTAACCCATAAGCAATAAATGGTGGCATAATCAACAAGAATTTATCTCCTACTTCATTTTTTAATGATTCATGTTGAAAATGAGCAAGTCCTGTAAATGACTTATTACCAAGCTTTACCCCTTTTGGATCACCAGAAGTACCACTAGTATATTCAATAACAGCCAAATCTTCACCTTTAACTTCAATTGTTTCTACTCTCTTTGCATTCTTATCAAAAAATTCAGTCCATTTAGTAAATTTACTTTTTTTAAACTTATCAATAAATCTAATTAATGGATTACCATGAGATACCATTGGAGACACTGAAATAACTTTATCCAAATTAACGTTAGGTAATATCTTTTCAATTTTCTTCTCTATTTTATCAATTACTATAGCATATTTAGAGTCAGCCTTATTAATATATTCAGTAATTAATTGTGGATTAATTCTAGGATCAATCATATTAACTTCTGCTCCAATTTTATTAATTGCATATATTGTATATATAGTTTCAGGTAAATATGGCATACTAACACTAACTTTATCTTTCTCTTTAACACCATCTTTTACTAATGATGCAGCTGTAATTTCAATATTTTCTATTAATTCACGATAAGTAATCTTCTTACCAAAATACTCTATTGCAATACTATCCAAGTTTCCCTTAGAATACTCTAATAAATCCTGATACATACTTCTATCAGCAATATCACTAAGTATATCTTCATCGGTATATTGACTTAACCAAGGCTTATCAATACTCGAGTATCCTACCATTGGACCATACATCTCTCCATTAGCAACTCTTTTCAAATATAAATCTCTTAACTTTTTGTCTTCTTTAGAAAGTTTACTAATTTTTTCTTTTAAATTTAATAATTCTTCTTTTTTCATTACTATCCCCCATTCAAATAAAGCAACTTAAACTTACAATTATCTTAAACATATATTGCTTTTTTTAAAACATTATCATAAATTCACTCATAAAATAACTCATTTGTTCATTTATGCACACTATTATAGCACATATTCTTATTATATACAAAGAAATAAGTGATTTTATCACTTATTTCTTATCCCTATCAAGTATATCTTCCCTATTCATAATATTCTTATTAATCTTCTCTATAAGTACTTCTTTCTTTATTGGTTTAATTAATATATCATTAAATCCCATCTTCAAATATTCTTCATTATATTCATACTTATTATCTTTACTAAGAAGTATTACTGGTATATTAAAGTTTCTTATCTCTTTTAAATACTTTAATAATTCTTCTCCAGTCATCGTATTAAGTTCTTCATCTATAAGTATTAAATCATATCTATTTCTAGTCTTTATCTTATTATAAGCATCTCTTCCATTTAAAGAATAATCAATCTCTATATTACTTCCCTTAAGTAATTTATCTATTACCTTAATACTAGATTCACTATTATCCACAATAAGTATTCTTTTATTATCAAGTATCTCTTGATACTTCTTCTCTTCCTTATTTATATCCTTATCTATCTTCTGATCTAGTATTATCTTTATCTTATTACCTATTCCATAATTAGAAGTAATTACCATCGTACCATTCATTAATATTACTAACTTATAACATTCACTTATATTCTTATTATCTATCTTTATTCTTTCTAACTCACTACTCTTAATACCCATACTAGAGTCTTCTATCGTAATAATAAGTCTAACTACATCTCCTTTTTTAATTGTATTAATATCTAACTCTACATATCCCTTCTTAGTACATTTAACTGAATATGTAAGAAGTAAATTAATTGCTCTCTTTAAACTAATATTATCCCCATATAAAGATTCAGGTATATTATGTTCAATATTAGTCCTAAACTCTAAATTCTTATTATTACATACTTCTGTATAAGAACCAATAATACTTCTAAGTAATATCTTTAAATTATAACTACTATTATATATCTTAATATTAGCAGAATCTATTGCTGATACATCCAATATATCATTAGTCATCATTCTAAATTTAGAAGTCTCTCCCTTAATATTTCTAGCACTCTCTCTATCAAATTCAATATCATCACTATCAATTATATTATCCGCTTCATTATCAATATTCTTAGTAGTAGTCCTAATCTCTTGAGTCATATTATATAAAAATAAAGTCTTCTCTTCATTAGCATTATCACTTATCTCTTTAGCCTCATGCATCTCCTTAAGAAGCTTCATATCAGGATTCTCTATAGTAAAGTACATTAATACTGTCACAAAAGCCTCCATTGAAGTAGCCATAAGCAAATTAGGAAAAGCTTTTTGAATAGCTGTAGTAGCAGTTCCTAGTATCAAATAAACAAATATAGGTAAATATTTTTTACTTTTAATATTTTTAAAATTCTTTATTAAGCAAAATACCATTAATATAATTGATATAAAACTACCAACATATACGATATTAGTAGCAGCCCCATAACTATACATTACTACGTTATTAACAAACTTAAATTCAACAGGAAAAGTAAATATTAGTATTCCAAATAATATATCAAGAAATATATATAAATAAATAATTCTATACATATATTTTCTTAACTCTTTCTTATCTTCAATATTAGCAGATATTAAGAAAACATAAACTCCAAATATTGAACACCACACAATTAAATAAAGCAAGAATAACTTATTAATAATTGTATATATCTCTATATATTCTAAAGCCTTATCAGCAAAAATACAACATAACAATTCCAAAACTATTCCTATAAAATTAATTATTATTAATTTAGAATATATTTTATTTTCTGGTGTTTTTATTTTTTCCCTAGAAAAATACACTATAAACAATAATAAACTATAAAAGAAGCTAATAATTGTAAAAAATATTGTACTATTTATTCTCATTTTACCACTCTTTCTATAATAGAATTATAACACAAGAAAAAAGAGAATAAAAGTTTTATTTACTATTATTCTCAATTTCTATTCTTCTTTTTTTCTCCAACTTCTTATAGTCAACCTTACCTACTACTGTTAGTGGTAATTCTTCTTCCACTATATAATCAACTGGTTGTGAATAATCAGGAAGTTCTTCCTTACATAATTCTATTAATTCTTTCTTAATTCTCTTCCATTCTCCTATTTTATTTTCTTTAAGTACAACATGAGCTTCTGGAGAAGAACCAAATTCTTTACTAGGAATAGTTATTACACAACAATTACTAATATCATTATGTTCTACAATAACTCCTTCAATAACTGTAGGATATAACTTAAATCCACCATGAATAATCATTCTCTTAATTCTTCCCTTTAAGTACAAAAATCCATCCTCGTCAACAATACCTAAGTCACCTGAATGTACCCACTTAACTCCATCAGCGTGTGTCTTTATTACATTCTGCTCTTCTTCTAAATTATTTAAGTATCCCATCATTTGTGTCTTACCACAAATACAAATTTCACCTTCTTTGTTATACTCAAGTTCATTACCTTCTTCATCAAATATTCCCATATTATTCATTGGAAGTGGAATACCTAAACTAGTTAACTTATTAACTTCACCAATACAAGATACAGCCGATGAAGATAATTCTGTCATACCATATCCTTTTTCCACTAAGGCTAAAGAACCATGTTCATGTAAAAATTTATTAACTTCTAATTCTTTTTCTTTAGAAAAACTATCTCCACCTACTCCTAAATGTTTAATACAACTCCAATCCATCTTATTAGCCTTTTCACTATTAATAAAATCATCTACATAACTAGGAATAGTAATAGTATGATTAGGTTTATATTTTATCATAAAATCAGTAAATTCTTCTGGAGATAATATTGGTGCAATAATATTAGTTAATCCTAAACACATAGGCATATGTATAGTGACAGCTATCCCATATGCTACAAATGGTACTATACCATTCAAGAAAGTATCTCCTTTATTGTATCCAGTATCCAACACTTCATATTGTACTGCCATAGCATTAAGATCCTCATTAGATAATTTTACAGTCTTAGGAATACCTGTAGTACCACCTGTATGTACTAATACTGCCAAAGTATCTTTTTTATATCCAGGATACATTGAATATCTATATATTGGAGTATTTAACATATCATTCCAAGACATATATTTATTCTTTTTCTTAATATTATCAATAACCTTATAAAATTCTTTCTTACTTCTTCTATCCTTACTAGAAGCAATCTTATTAAAAGGAAATACTACAGAATTAAATGGACTAATAGTAATTACTCTCTCTATTAAAGAATCAACTTCATCATCTTTCATAGCCTTATCAAATTCAGGTAAAAAATTATCCATAACAAATACTATATCTGACTTAACCTCAGTTATATATTTCTTTATTTGTTTATAATCACTTCTAACATCAATTAAATTCATTACTGCTCCCAATTTATTTAAAGCATAAAATAAAATCTCAATCTCAGGATTACAAACAGACATAACTGTAATTATATCTCCCTTACCAATACCTAAATTATATAAACTTCTAGCAGTATCATCTATTTTACTTATATATTCTTTAAAACTAATTTTCTTACCAAAATAAGATATTGCTGCAGTATTTAAGTTATCAACATTCTCATAACATCTATAGCTCATATATTGATATGCAGTCATTCTAGGAACTATAGCCTCTAGGGCAGCCTCACTATAATATTTAAGCCATGGCTTATCAATAGATAAATATGCTGTATTAGGTCCTAATAAATTACCTAAAGATAAATTTCTTAAATATTTATTTCTCTCCACCCATTCCTCTTCACTTAACTTACTTAATTTCTCCTTATATTTAATTATTTCTTCATTTTTCACGATTACTCCCCCATTCAGAATTTATTATTATAATTATAAATTTAATTTTATGAGTATCTTAACCCTATAATTATCTTTACAAACCTTATTATATCAAATAATAATTCATATTTCTATATATTAAAACTTATTTTTATTCATATTCCCTCTTCGTACGTCATATTATACCATAATTTACTAAAAAGTAAAGAAAAGATAAGTAGTTTACCTACTTATCTAAAAATTAAACATTAACCATTCAGGCTTAAATATCATAAGTACACCAATAATTAGTAAAAGTATTCCTCCAATTAATTTACTAGCCTTACCATATTTAGTAGATACTCCTGATACTTCCATTGTTCTAACAGCAATAAAGAATATTACCAAATCATCTATTAAGAAGAATAACATATATAGTGCTATATATAATACTTCTTCAATAATTGTCAAACTATTCATTGATAAAATCTGTGTAAACATAACAGGAAGTCCTGCAGAGCAAGCCAACTCTACAATATTAACCGATATTGCTAATGCCATTACCCCAAGTATTGCTAAAAAGAAATTCTCTTCATGAGTAAATTTTTTAATTCTCTCAAATATCTTATTTCTCTTTTTATCATCTACAACATTACATCCCGTTTCTTTCCTATGACGAAAATAACTGACTAAATTATATAAAGCTCCAAATACTGCTACAAGTCCTATAACAAGTCTAACATATTTAACTGATATAAGTAACGTAGCAACATTTAACCAAGCCACCATAAAAAGTAAATATATTAAAGCAGAAGTACCTAAAAATACTGTTCCTAAAACAACCATCTTCTTCTTATCCTTCATACCAATAAGCATACTAATTAAAAATAATAATACCCACATAGCACAAGGATTAAATCCATCTACCAATCCAATTAATATAGCTATTATTGGTAATGTTAAATTCTTTGTCTCAACTACTCCAATTAAAGGTACTTCTATCTTATAATTAGTATAATCATCCATATACTCCATCAAATCAGGCCTATCTTCATCAACCGAATAACTAGGTAATTCTATATCACCAATATATTCTCCAAGCTTATCTACATAACCATATTCTGAATAATATTCAATAGTGCCCATAAATCTAGCCCGAGCATTCTCATAATTAAATCCTTTATATACCTTTTCTCCAATTACTGTAAAAGGAACACCAGAAACACTAGTATTAAACATCTCCGAAGCCTTATCTAATAATAAAGAATTCTCTTCACTACTAACTTCATACTGATAAACTCTAATATTATCATATTTATCTTTTAATTCTTCTAATAACTTTTCTTCTTCCTTACAATGAGGACAAGTATATGAATAAAATAAATATATATTAACTAAATTCTTCTCCTCATCTTCCTTCTTAGTATCGACACTATCAGCCATAACCATTGGAATAAACATAATAAACAATAGTATTCCTAATAAAAATTTCTTTATTTTACTTATCATTATATTCATCAATCTTTCTTCTAAGTACTTCTTCTTTAGTCTCTCCAATAATTCTATCTATCTCATTATTATTCTTATCCATAAATATTACTACTGGTAGTATCTTCCCAGGATTATATTTTACTACTTCTTCACTATCCATATCATAATCATATTCAATTATATTGATATTTTCATAATCAACCATAATATTTTTCCAAACCTTCTTCATAACCAAACAACCGGGACACCAAATAGCACCTATTTTAATTATCTTCATTTCTTCACCTACATATCTAATTTCTTATAACATTCTGAAAATATTAATAAGAATTTATCTACTTCTTCTTCTGTTGTCATATAAGAAATACTAATTCTTAAACTATGATTAGCAATATCCTTATCTTTACTAACAGCATACACTGCATTAGACATACTATCGGCACTTGAGCAAGCACTCTTTGTAGATATGTATATTTCTTTCTCATCAAGAGCATGTACAAAAGTCTCAGACTTTATATTTCTTAGACTAAAATTAATCGTATGAGGAATACTTTTATCTGTACTATTAATATGTACCAAAGGGTATTCTCTTAACTTATCACATATCTTTTTATTTAATCCCTCTATATATTTATAATTCTTATCTATATTAGGTATAATTAATTGCATAGCCTTCATCATAGATACCATTAAAGGTAATGCTGGAGTGCCACTACGATATATTGTTGTACTCTTTCCTCCATGAATAAGTGGTTCTATCACAATATTCTCTTTCTTATATAATAAACCTATTCCCTTAAGACCAAATATCTTATGTCCAGAAAAACTAGCAAAATCTACTCCTGATAAATCAATATCAATCTTTCCTAAAGCCTGTGTACAATCAGTATGAAAATAACACTTAGGATACTTTCTAACTATCTCACTAATTTCCTTTATTGGCTGTCTAAGACCTAACTCACTATCAACATAACAAACACTAACTAGTATCGTATCATCTCTCATAAGTCTCTTTAAATCTTCTAGATCAACAAGTCCATTATCATCTACCTTAACAAAATCTACTTCAAAACCTTGATTAGTTAAATAATTAAGTGGAGCAATCACAGAAGAATGCTCTAAAAATGTCGTAATAATATGACGACCACGATTCTTATATCTCTCACATACACCCTTTATAACTGTATTATTTGATTCACTAGCTCCCGAAGTATATATAATCTCACTCTTCTTAACATGTAACATTCTAGCAATCTCTTCAGTAGCATAATCAGATAATTCCTGAGACTTAAGCCCTAAACTATGTAATGAATTACTATTTCCAGGATATTCCATACATACCTTATTAAAAGTATCTAATACACGCTTATCAACAGGAGTTGTTGCTGAATAATCTAAATATATCATCATATCACCTTCCAATACATCTATTTTACCATATATAAGATCAAAAAAAAAGCCTATTCTAAAGAAATAAGCCTTGTACTATCATTATTCTTATATAAATTAAGTATCTCATCTACTAATTCTCTAATCTCATACACATCATCCGTCTGACTAAGTTCCATATCATATTCATCCTGCTTACTATTCAAATATTCTCTATCTATATAATATTCATCTACATATAAATTATCACTATATATCTTCTTAATCTTCTCTACATTATCATAATTCCTAGTAATACCTATAACAGTCTTATACCCCTCATCATCAGTATAATATACATAATTATTTAAATTATTATCTTCCCTCATCTCTTCATAACTATCATACTTCCCATTCTCCACTAAATATATCCTAGAAGATCTCAATTCATTATTAATATTATCACTATAATTCTTATATACCAACTTTCCCATAACATATCCACATATAATAGCACCAAGTACTGGTATTAATAACCCCAATATTTTCTCTTTCATCTTATCACCAATATCACTATATCATTCTAAGTATAAAAAAATTGTCGAATAATAATTAACTTTAAATATTTATTAACTTAAAATAATAAACATTTCCTCAATGTCGACAACATCTGTTAATCTATATTTACCATCTTGTGCTTTCAATTTCAACTGGTGACAATTTGTCACCGTTTCATTTCCTCCTTGTTTTAATTTTCTTTTAAAGCACTTTCCTATCCACATAAAAAAGCCTATCTTCCACGACGGCTTTCTTTCCTCTCTTCTTCTTGATTCATCTTATCAAAATAAACTTCTCTCTTCGTTACCTCTATATAGTATAATTTATATCTAAGCTGTTCAATAATAATCTGTATTTTTTTTAAAGTTAATCCCTCATAAGTATGTCCTAAATATTTTACATAAGTATTAATTATCTGTAATCTTAACTTCTCTGCATCCATCAAACTTCTTCTAATAGTACCTTCATTATCACCACTATCATCTTCATCAATAATCTTAAGTTCCTCTAATAAAGCACTAATCTTCTTATCAATTTTTTTTCTAATTATCTTTTCACTAAACTCTTTATTAACAAAAATAATCTTACTAACTTCTATTGAATCATCTTTCTTAGTCTTAGGATTAACCTGATATCCCTCTAATTTTTCTAACTCAAAAGATACTATTTCTTTTTTCTTTTTACCCTTTGTTATATAATAACTATTCTTACTCATTACCATCACCAGATATTTTTTCTTTTATTTCTTTAGTTCTCTTTATTCTCTCTTCATTACGATACTCTTCTATATTCTTGTGATGTCCCGATAATAAAACATCTGGTACTCTCATTCCTCTAAACTCTTCAGGTCTTGTATAATTAGGATAATCCATCAGTCCATCATTAAAACTTTCTACCTCTAAAGATTCTTTCGATATTACTCCAGGTATCAGTCTAGTAATTGCATCAGTCATTACCATTGCTGGTATCTCTCCTCCAGTAAGAACATAATCTCCAATAGATAATTCCATATCTACAATACTCTTAATTCTCTCATCAAACCCCTCATAGTGTCCACATAAAATAATTAAATGTTTCTTTTTAGACAAATCTACTGCTATATCTTGACGAAAAGTATGCCCTGCAGGACTAGTCATAATAACTAATGATTCTGGTGTTCTAATCTCATCAAGACATCTAAATATAGGTTCACACATTAAAACCATTCCTGCTCCCCCACCATAAGGATAATCATCTACTCTACCATGCTTATCTAAAGAATACTCTCTAAAATTATGTATTCTGATTGAAACACTTCCAGACTCTTGTGCTCTTTTAATAATTGAAGAATTTAAAAAACCTTCAAACATCTCTGGAAATAATGATAAGATATCAATTTTCATACTATCACCTACTAAAATAATCCTTGTATATTCTTAACACTCATTTCTTTCTTTTCTAAATCTACATTTTCTATTATATCAAAATTATATGGAATTAGATAGTTCTTATCTACACTTTTAACTACTAATATCTCATTCCTATTATGTTTTTCTATTCTCTTAACAACACCCATAACTTTCCCATCAACAATTACACTAAGACCTATAATATCTTCATCTAAATATTCCCCTGGGCGAAGCTTAATATCTTCCTTATTAACAAAAACATATTCTCCCTTATACTTAAGTACTTGATTAATATCATTATATCCTTTCATCATAATCATTTCAAATATCTTATGATGTCTATAACTAACTATCTCTTCACATACTTTATCTCTTCCAATATATATCTTCATACCAGGCAAAAATACCCTATCTTTATATTTAAATTCTGATAGTATTCTAACTTCTCCCTTAAGTCCATGAGTATTAACTAATTTACCTACTAATACATACTTCATCTATTATTCACCTCATACATAATAATTGAACTAGCTACTCCAGCATTAAGACTCTCACACTTATCATTCATCTTAATATAAATAAATTTATCACACATATCATGTACTATCTTACTAATACCAGTTCCTTCATTTCCTATAACAATAGCCAAACATTTAGGAATATCTATCTCTCTAACATCTACTCCATCATTAACATCAGTTCCATATATCATATACCCATCAAGACTACTAATAAAAGGTACTATATCTCTAACAATTACATTCTTATTAAAAATCATTCCCTTAGTACTCCTAAGAGTCTTACTATTATATATATCCACACATTCCTTACTAAGTACTACCGTATCTATATTAAAAGCCACCGCTGATCTAATAATAGTACCCAAATTACCAGGATCTTGTATCCCATCTAAAATAATTATCCTATTACCAAGTTCACAGTCTTCCTTTTTATAACATACTCCATAATATTCACTAATACTCTCCATATCACTAATCTTTTTCATTACCTCATAACTAACACTAGTATATGGAATACTCTTATAAGGATTATCATATCCATCTAATATATATAATTCTTTTAATAGACCACACTTATAAGCTTCACTAATTATATCTAATCCCTCTATAAAGAAAAGCCCCATCTTATCACGATATTTCTTCTCTTTTAATCTAACTAAATTCTTTATTCTATCATTATTAACTGATGTTATTATCATACTATCCCTCTTCTTGCCTATATTATATCATCTAATTAAAAAAAAATAAATAAATAAAAAGAGAATGTATAATTAAACATTCCCTATACTTATTTATTTACCTATATATTTACTTACTCCTATAATTATAGTAGTTAAAGATAATATAAAACTAATAATCATAATCATTACAAACATAGCATGCCCTCTACTATGATGAATCACTTCTTCTTCCTCATATACCGGTTCCATTGTAGTCATAGTTCTATCCTCTATAGCAATTCTACTTATAGCATTTTTTAGTTTACTTAATGATTCTCTTGCTTCCTTATTAGCCCTTTCCATATCTTTAGAGTTAGGCGTAACATAACATTCTATCTCACCATCTTTATCCACTGTTACATAAAAATCTTCCCCTACAAAAGCATCTATATATTTTTTTTCTTCATCTTCTTCAAAGTGAGATAACTCTAATAACTCTTTTCCATCCAATACTTCATTAATCATATGTACTCTACTAATTGAAGATTTTATCTCATCAGAATCACTCATATACTGAACTTTATCTCTAAGCACATCATATTCAGGCATTGGAGTATCCTTAAATGGTACAAATTCTCTAGTATTATCACTATTAGATGTAGCCATTAAAACACACCTATCAGGCTTAATATCATAGTATTCTGGATCCTTTACTCCATCTTTAACCATTGATACATCTAAATTAATAAATGATTTGCTACCTTTTAAAGCAAAACAATCACTTACTACTACATTTTCAATCGGATATTCACTCTTCTTAGATTCTTCAATTATATCTTTTGCTATTCTTTGACAAGCTTCAATAACATCTTGATTATTAAAACCTTTCAAACAACTATCTCTAAGTTCATTTAAAAATAATGTATTACCTACTCTAAAACCACTTACTCTACTAACAAATTCTCCACTTTCCGAAGAAAATCTAATATGAAATCCCGCTTTATTCTCTAAACAAAAATCAAATAATTTACTTCCTACACCACCAATACGCATGCAAGCACCAGTACGTTCTCCATAAGTTAAATTAATTGGATTAGTAAAATTACCTACTTGAGCATTCATCTTCTTGCCACTCTCTAAAGTATATTTTGTATCTATCGTAGGAACATTTACCTTTCTCTTTTCATACATCTTATTAATATATTCACTTACCATACCTATACGTGCACCACTTGATAATGACGCTGCATTAGGAGTAGGATTCCTAACAATCAATGAAGCATTCTCTTCACCAAGCACTTTTTCTAACTCTTCTATAGGACTAACAAAATTTAAAACATCTATTAATTTCATTTTTTCTATTTCTGCAATATCTTTTTTTCCTAATTTCTTAGCAACCTTTGATATATTAGTAAAAACATCAAATGAATTAAAACTAATACCTACTTTTTCAAACAACTTACTAAAATTATTACCTAATCCCATTAAATGATGTTTCTTAATTAAATTTATAACTCTTTCATATTCTAAAGGATTACTATGTAAACAAAGATGACATATCTCATTCAAATTACATATTTCATACAAACCATCTTCAGAATATCTGGTAGAAAACAAAAGTTTAATAACTGAAGAATTATCAAAAGTAATATTTTCATCATATTTTATTTCTTTTATGCCATCTCTTTTAAATAATTCACATAATTCTTTATAATGATTATTGTATAAATCAACAAAAATATTATTAATTTCTTTAAAATGAACCTTAACTTCTTTTGGAGCATTCTTTGGATCAGTAATTCTACACTCTAATGCACTTTCTATATCTGGTGTTAATCCATCTGAATAAAATTTTCTAATTAAATTAATCAATGTATCTTTATCATTATTTTCTATTACATTTTTTATTAAAAAATTTCTATCTATTTTTCTATCTATATCAAGTAGTCCATATAATTCCTTTTTTCTTCCTATTTTATAATCTTCTATCTTTAAATTAATATACTGACTAGTAATTTTTCTCAATATATCTAGTGCTGCTTTCTTTGTATCAGCATCACCGTTAACTAAATCAATAACAAATCTTTTCAAACTTTCATTATCTAAAATAAATTCATTCTTAAATTTCTCTAAATCTGCTCCCACAAGATTTTTAGTAGTATCAGAATATCTAAGAATACTATAAAGTTCACGTGTAATATCATCTACTTCTTTTCTATCAGCCATTCCTTTTATCGTAGAAAATATATTCCAAATATCCGCTTGTTTCTGACTAAATTCTTTTAATACAACTGCTTCCAATATAGAATCCATACTACTCTTATCTATTACTGAGCTTTCTTTTAATGTTTTAAAAAATTCCACAAATCTATTTAATGCTTCTTCATTTTCTAAAATATCTCTAAACTGCCCACTATTTTCATATCCATTGTTTTCATACGTTAATTCAAGTAAAGTTTCATCATCAACTGAAGTAGACTTTTTAATTCTTTCATATGCTGGATAATATTCAAAATTTATTTGTTTTAATGTTTCACTTAATTCTTTATCTAAACCCATTGACCTAATTGCACCTAATAATGCTTCACCACTTAATTTGCTTAAGGCCTTTATCTTATTTTCTTTAAATTCTGAAATGATTTTTTCTCTTTCATAAGTATCACTTACTTTATCCAAATAAAGTTTCTTTTTTTCATCAGTACTAAAACTAGAAATAATTATTGCTTTAGAATGTTCACTATCCATATTATCCAAATAAGAAATTTTCTTTTCATCAGTACTAAAACCAGAAATTACCGTTGCTCTATATTCTTCATCCGTTATTTTATCTAAAACTTTTATTTTATTTTCATCATTTTTAAAGCTAGAAATAATTTCCATCTTAATATAATCATCTGTTATTTTATCTAAATAAAAAAATTTTTCTTCATCAGCACTAAAACTAGAAATGATTATTGCTCTACAATATTCATCATCTATATTATTCAAATAAGTCTTTTTTTTATCATCATCTCTAAAACCAGAAATGATTTTTGCTCTTTCTTGTTCTTCATTTATTTTACTCAAGCCAGTAATTTTATCTTCATCATTTTCAAAAGAAGAAACTATTTTGCCTCTTTCAAAATCACTTTGTATTTTATCCAAACACTTAATTTTATTTTTGGCAGTTATCAAACTACTAACTATTAAAACTCTTCTATCATCACTCAATACTTCATCTAAATAATTAATCTTATTTTCATCTTCTCTAAAACTAAGAATTATTGTCATTCTTATATTAGCATCACTTACCTTATCCAAATACTGTATCTTTATACTATCATCAGATAAAGATGAAATTGCAGCAATTCCAACAACATTATCATAGTTATCAATTTTTCTTAATTCTTCTAATGCCTCGTCATTTTTATAAAAATTAGAGAAAAATAAAGCCTGTTTTGCACCTCCATCAAAAATTTGATCACTTATATCTTCAGAAAATTCAAATTCTAAATAATTTGAAAGAAAATAATTTCTTTCTTCAAGACTAAGTTTTTCACTTATTAAACTATAATCTGATGTTCTAACTACTTCACTAAAAACCTCTTTAATATGTTCTATCATCACATACACCTACTTTAATTAACCTAATTATATCATAAATTTACCTATTTTATAATATAAAAAGCAAGTATATAAAATACTCACTTTTAAAACTAAGATTTCTAACGACTACCTCCGCCGCCTCCACCGAACGAGCCGCCTCCGCCACCGCCCGAAGAATAATTCTCCGCAGCTCTAGCGCCACTAGCAGCACGCACACTACTATTAGATATATTATTAACAAATATAAGTGTATTATAATCTATATTAGCATTCTCCATTTGCTCTATAACTTCTGGATATAAATTCTTAAACTGTTTAGCGACCTTATCTGCTATTCCAAATAAATAAGCAAACATCAAGTATTCATCCCATAACTTTACTTCCATTACTTCCTTAGTATCCATTCTAGAGAACTCAGTCAAATATAACTTAAGTCCATATAATCTAGTAGAGTCCACATATATCTTATCATCCATTACATCTTTTTTCTTACATTCAGCCTTATTAGTTCTCTTATAGACATGTCCCTCATTTTTTAACTTAGATACCCCATCATTAGTTATATTATTAAATACATTCAAAAACTTCTCATAATGTCGTCTACACCATTTTTCAAATTCTTTTGTCTCTAATATTCCATCTCCTGAAGCTTCATACATTATATCAAACAATAATTTTTCTAAATCATACTCAAATGTTGGATTTTTTGTCAAATCAATTATATTAGTATCCTTATCATCTTTCTTTTTAAATATAATCTTATCCTCTCTAACCCATTTAAGTAAAATAGCTCCCAATATATTACTTTCTTTATATTTAAATAAGCCTGTATTCAAACTAATTAAAGCATTCGCATAATATATATCTTTATTACATGGTATATCTCTAAACATAGGAGTCTTTTTCTTATCTATCTTCTTATTATTAATATAACCATATCCAGAATGAATACCATTAATAATAGCTGCTATAATAATAAATACTGAGAAAAATGAAATAATCAAAGTAATAATTATTGAAACACTCTTATCTTTATCATAGTCATAATTAAAACTACCTTTCCTAGCTTCATTATATACATCTTGAAAACTATTATATTTACTAAATTTATTATCAGTATTAAATGTTCCTAAAGGGAATTTTACAAGAGAAACAACATATTTATTATTCATATCCTCATCTTCTACATTACTCATCTTGATCTTTCCATTTTCTACATAAGCATGTCCCTTATATCCATATCCCAATACATCTAAATCATTAGGAAACTCATAATAACTACTTATAGTTAAATTATATTTAATAAAATTAACATTAGATAACTTATCAATAAACTTAAAATATAATACTTGACTATCACTAGTATTAAAAACCATATTAGATAAAGTATAATGAAGAATAAAAGTATGTTTCTTATAATCATATTTTCCAAAACAAAGTTCTATCCCCTGACTAGTATTATTTATACCATAATATAAAGCCTTTTCTTTTAAACTTGCATTTATATCCCAATTATCTTTATAAGTAAGTTCTTTATAATCCATTAAAACTTTAAAATTAGATATTTCAGAATTCCCAAGATTATTTAAAACCTTATACCATTCTGTTCCATCACTACCTCGTACAACCCATACTTCATCTATTACAGCACTACCATCTTTTTGTAAATTAACATTAATATCAATATTATATATATTATTAGAGGCATTTACTGATAGTGGCATAATAATAAGCATTAAAATAAATAAAAATATTTTTTTCATAATTACCTCTTTATCTTCTAACGACCACCCATTGAGCCTCCGCCTCCGAATGAACCGCCTCCACCGCCACCAGAAGAAAATCCTCCACCGCCTGAAGAATAATTCTCTGCAGCACTTCTAGCGCTACTAGCAGCATATACACTACTACTAGATAAATTGTTAACAAATATAAGTGTATTATAATCTATATTAGCATTCTCCATTTGCTCTATAACTTCTGGATATAAATTCTTAAACTGTTTAGCGACCTTATCTGCTATTCCAAATAAATAAGCAAACATCAAGTATTCATCCCATAACTTTACTTCCATTACTTCTTTAGTATTCATTCTAGAAAATTCATCTAAATATAACTTAAGACCATATAATCTACTAGAGTCTTCATATATCTTATCATCCATAACTTCCTTCTTCTTACATTCTTCTTTATTAATTCTCTTATAGATATGCCCAGAAGATTTCAATTTAGATATCTCATCATTATTTATACTCTTAAAGAAATTTAAAAACTTCTCATAATGTTTTCTACACCATCTCTCTAATTCCTTAGATTCTAACATTCCATCTCCTGAAGCCCGATACATCATATCAAACAATCTATTTTCTTTATCATTATCAAACACTGGATTTCTAGTCAAATCTATCATAGTAGTCTCTTTATTAAATATACCCTTAGTTTCATTCTTAAATCCAATCTTATCTTGTCTAACCCATTTAAGTAAAATAGCTCCTAGTATATTACTTTCTTTATATTTAAATACATCTTTATTCAAACTAATTAAAACATTAGCATAATATATATCTTTATTACATGGTATATCCCTAAACATAGGAGTATTCTTCTTATCTATCTTCTTATTATTAATATATCCATATCCAGATTTATATATACTTATTAACGCAAATGCAATTAATCCAATAGGTAAAATTGTAAGTAAAGTATTACAAATAAAATTAATAATATATTTAAAATAATACATAAAATCTTTCTTTATATTATAATCATAATCAAAAGTACCTTCTTCTGCCCTATTATAAACATCATCAAATTTTTCATATCCATCTACTAAAGCATCAGTACTAAAAGTACCTACTGGAAACTTAGCTAATAATACCACATATTCATTATTTAAACTTCCTTCATTACTCATCTTGATCTTACCATTTTCTACATAAGCATATCCCTTATATCCATATCCCCATACATCTAAATTATCAGGAAATTCATAATAACTAGATACTTCTACTGTAAAACTATTAATATTATTCTTTGGAAGTAAAGTAAAATATACTACTTGACTATCATCAGTATTAAATACAAAATTAGATAAAGTATAACTAAGTTTAAAATTATGCGTACTATAGTCACTCTTACCAAAACATAACTCTAACCCTTCACTAACATAATTAATACCATAGTATCCAGCCTTTTCACTCATAGAAGCATTTACATTCCAGTATCTCTTATAAGTTAACTCTTTTCCATCCATTAATACCTTAAAATTAGATAATTCCATATCCCCTAAATTATACATCTGTTTATACCATTCAGATCCACCACTAGCTCGTACATTCCATACCTCTACTATATTAGCAGTACCATCTTCCAGTATATTAATCTTCATATCTACTTTATTTATCGTATCAGCCCTAACTACCAACATAGGACACAATAATAAAAGTAAAAATATAATTATTTTCTTCTTCATAACTCACTCCCTATTAATATATATTATTATCCTTTCAACATCTTTCTACATTCCTTATAGTTAGGATAATATTTACCTACTAAAGACCAAAAATCTCTACTATGATTAGGATATATAAAATGACTAAGTTCATGTACTATTACATAATCTAAACAGCACATTTGATATTTAGATAACTGATAATTTAAAGTAACATTATGATTCCTTATATTACATACTCCCCACCTACTAGTCATCTTTCTAATCTTCAAATTAGGTACCGGAATATCCTCCTCAAACATTTCATAGTAGTAATTAAGTCTCTCTAAATATATTCTTTTAATCTCTTTATCCAAATACTTCTCTAATTCCTTCTTATTACTAGCATATATCTTATCATTAACTACTTCTATCTCATTAAACCCATATACGATATCATAACACTTACCAAAATAATAAAATTCTTCTTCCTTCTCCTGCTTCATACTATCATGATTAATCATCTTTATAATACTATCTTGATTATCAAAAATAAGTTTAATAATACTATTCTTACTAGTTAAATAATTAGTACTAACTATTATTTTCCCATTCTTAACCCTAATATAAGTATTACGATTATTCTTTCTAATTATATCTACTATATAATTATTACCATTTATCTCTATCGTCATCTCGTCACCTCTAAAGAAAAAGACTTCAAAAGTCTAAATTCTCTAGGTATTCCTAAAACTTTACTTTTGGTGTCTCTTTTTCTTTTTCATCAATCTTAAAGTATTCAAACTTTTTAAATTTAAACATATTAGCTACTATATTAGATGGAAACATCTCTACAAGATTATTAAATCCCATCGCTGAATCATTATAAAATTGTCTAGCATATGTAATCTTATCTTCAGTATCTTTAAGATCATTTTGTAAAGATAAAAAGTTTTCATTAGCTTTTAATTCTGGATAAGATTCAGATAATGCAAATAACTTATTTAATGCTCCAGTAAGTTGATTATTAGCTTCAACTTTATCATTAATTGTTGTAGCACTAACTGCCTTATTTCTAGCTTCAATAACTGCTGTTAAAGTACCTTCTTCATGCTTAGCATATCCTTTAACCGTCTCTACTAAGTTAGGTATTAAATCAGCTCTTCTTTTTAATTGAATATCAACTTGACTAAATTGATTATCAACCTTGTTTCTAGCATTAACTAACTTATTATAAACACCAATAACATAAAAAGCTAAAAGAACTAACAAACCAGCAATCACAATAAGAACTATTGTACTCGTACTCATAAATATCATTCCTCCTAATTTAATTATATATCATTATTTATAAATTTACTAGTATTTTTTTCTATTTTACGTAAATATTATATATGGTGATTAATAATGAATAATATTGATATTAGAACTTATATTATTGAAAACTTTAAAGATGATAATGAAGAAAAAATAAAAGACTCTATCGAAACAACCATTAAATTTCGTGATGAAGACGCTCTTATTGGTCTAGGAGTATTATTCGAACTATTATGGAATAATATGACTGAAGAAGAAAAAAAGACTAATCTAACAAAAATAAGAGCCAGTATTAAATCATTAGCTAATATTAATTAGCTATTTTTTTTATTCTTCTTACTATAGATTAATCATTAATATTATAAATTACAACCAATATCTTTATGATTCAAATCTTTAAATATTGCATAAGTTAAACATTTTAATCCTCCATGACACGTCTCAGAGTGTTCACACTCATCACATTCATCAGGTATCTTCTTTTCTCTTAATTTCTTTAATACATCACTATTTATATATATATTATACATCCTATTCTCAAATAAATTACCAACAACTATTGGCATTCTTCTACAAGGAACCAAATCTCCATTTTCCATAACCGTAAGTAATGTATCACCAGCCGTACATCCATAAGCAAAATCATTTGTCATCTGAAACTGTAAAGCTCTATACATAGATATCGTTGTATTATTATTTTTTATTTTTCTAAGCTTATCTCTTTCTCTATTCATAATTTCTAAATATTCTCTAGTTTGCTTATAATCTAACATTAAATCTTTATCAATAGATCCTCCAAGTGGAATATATCTATCAGACCATACATTATTAATATCATACTTTCTAGCATACTTAACTACTTTAGAAAATTCCTTATAATTTAACTTAGTAGCAGTAAATGAAATAGAAGTAAATATATTTTCTCTTCTTAAATTAATTATTCCCTCAGCTATTCTCTTATAAGTACCTACTCCTCTAATATAATCATTAATCCTCTTTCCACCCTCTAAACTAACCTGAACATAATAAGGATCATAACTCTTAATTTTCTTAGCTATCTCTGAAGTAATCAAAGTACCATTCGTTAAAATAGAAAAAGTAATCATCTCTTTATCTTGCTTTATTAAATCTAATATTTTAAACAGGTGGGGATTACACAAAGGTTCTCCACCTGTTATATTAATATGTCCATTCATCTTAAGTTTCAATAGCAATTCCTTAAATTGATTATAAATATCAACCATTTTATCATAACTTATTTGTATTGGTTTATGATTCTCCTGATAACAATGTAAACATTTTAAATTACAGTTTTCACTCAAATGCCATTGTAATATAAATCTTCTTACCATGATCCTCCTCCACCACAAGAAGAGCAACCTCCACCTCTTGATGAACTACTACTACCACCACAAGATGAACATCCCGAAGAACCAGATGATGATCTAGAACTGCTATGATATGAAGTACGATGTGAAACAGGATCTGGATATCTTACATCATTACATAAATTATAATATGCAAAATCACTACTAAAATCAAAACTACCCATATCTAATCTTGGTATTGAAATATTTTCAAACTCCTTTATCCATTTCTTAGAAATATTTAAAGCATAAGTATATGGTAAAATATCATAAAAATAATGCGGGTTTTCTTCTACTAACGCTTCTAACTTAGGTTTTTCAACAGTCATCAAAAATTTTCTAAATCCCTTTACTTGAGTCTTTATCTTTTCTCCATACTCCGTTTTCCTTCTCATAAATATTATAAAAAATAAATTTATAAATATACAAACAAAAGATAATATATATAAAATATTCCAAGAAGGATCTAAATCTTCTATTAAAAAGTAAGATATAGCACATAAAATCATTACTATAATAGTACTAAATATCGATATAGTCATTTTTTTAGTAGCAACATTATCATGTATCTTATCCTTAAATTTTTGTTCTAACAATTCATCTATTTCATCAAAAGTTGCATAAAATGTTAAATGCTTACTTAAAACAACTTTATCTTCATGCTCAAATAAATTATCATATACAATTTTCTCCAAATCAGTTAACGGATATTTTTCATAAAAATCTAATAATTCTCTCTCATGTTTAAGTTTCTGTTCATTATACCATTCTACCTTCTCATAATTATTAGAATATCTAATCTTATCACTAAGAATTTTAATATAACCATTTGAAACTAAACGTTCTTTTACTTGATCAAATGTATCTAAATTACAATCTAATAATTTTATATTTCCATCTTTAAATAAATACTTCATCATTCCACATTCTTTAAGAGTAAGAGTTTCATCAACATCTTTAAGTTTTTCCATTTGAACCTCTCTATTAGAAGTAATCAAAGAAATATCCATTAATGGTTTAACTTTTGGAATTAAATTAGTAAACACAATCTCATTTTTAACCTTATCGTCATCTATCTTTATATAACCTCTACTAGCTAATTGTACTATTAAAGAAATAGTTAACTTTTTACTAGATTTCCTCTCATTATAAATATACCCAACTTCTGCAGAACTCATCCCCTCTGGTGGATAAAATTCTACTGTAGTAGCAGGTTTAGCATAATTTTTACCATACTTCTTCCAAATAAATACTGTATAAATAGTTATACCAAATATTATTAATATAATAACAAACGAAATATATCCATAATTAAAACTACCCTTAGTAAAATATCCCTCAGGAAGCTCTATATCAACAGTTAAAGAACTATCAAGTTTACTAGATTCACTTTCTTGAATCAAAGCATATTTATCTTGATTAAATGAAGCATATAATGTATTACCTACAATTTTATAATCAACACAATCATTAACATTTTCTTTCCTATATTTATCAGTAAAAAAATTAATATTATATTCTTTTATACTCTTAGGCATATTTACTTGTATTGTAGCATTATTAATTGCAGTACCCCAATAATCTCCAAAAGCATGAAAAATAAATTCATCAAATCCACGATATGGGTCACTTCCCATATCATAAGTATAAGCTATTACATATGTTTTCTCACCAAGATTAACATGTTTACTAGGATCTCCAAGTTTAATTCTAGCTTTTTTATTAATCCAATCAACAGTATATGGATCACTAGTTGATTTCAAATCAGAAATAACTGCCTTTCTTTTTATTGTTCTACCATTCTTATCAGTATATTGAAGCCACTCTGGAGTATATTTCAAAAGACCATGCTGTTTATCATTCTTCCAATAAACAGTTATTTTCTCAACAACATCTATCTTATTATCTAATCCAACATCTAAAATAACATCATAACTAGTTATTGTATAATTATACGTTAAATTTGTACTATTATCACTCCTACTACCAAGTTCAATAATTATTGGTATAAGAAAAATAATAATCAAAAATATAATAATATAATTATTTAAAACTGAAGAAAAATTTTTCCTCCTTGCCATTACATCTTCACCTTGACATTTTCTCTTTCATTATCATCTGCTGTAAACATCAATTTTGTTTTATATCCAAGTAATTTAGCAACAATATTACTAGGTATCATTTCTACTTTATTATTAAAGTTTCTAACTACTGCATTATAATACTTCCTTGATTGAGCTATTTCATCTTCAATAGAAGTAAGATTATTACTTAACTGTAAAAAGTTTTCATTTGCTTTTAACTCTGGATAAGATTCTGCTAACACCATAATCTTATTAATTGCATTATTAAGTCTTTCATTAGTCTTAATCTTCATTTCATTTGATAAACTATCATATCTATTACTTCTTAATTCCACAATTTCTCTCAAAGTACCTTCTTCATGTCTAGCATATCCCTTTACAACTTCTACTAAATTAGGTATTAAATCCCATCTCTTTTTTAAATAAACATCCATCGTAGAAAAACCTTCATCTACATAGTTGCTAAGTTTTACTAGTTTATTATATACAACTATAAAATACAACAAACATACAAATAATATAATTCCAATAATTATATAAATCATTACACTTCCTCCTCCTTATAATTACTAAAAATATCTATATCCATCTCCTATAATTATCACTCCCTATACATAACCATACTATTATAAGATAATTATAACAAACTATAAAAAGTATGTAAATATTGATCATTAATATTTATAACTAACATAACATATATATTAATATGAAAAATAAATATAATTATATAATCATCTTCTTACTCATAACCCTAATAATCACTTCCCTATTAAATATGAAAGTATATTCCACTCCTAAAATAAATACTATATCTTATACTAAAATAAATAAAATAGATGAAACAAACAAAAATAAAATCCAAATATATTATCCCATTACCCCATATAAATTACTAAATAAAAAGATTAATAACTATATCATTATAGAAGAAAAACAATTTCTAAAAGACGCATCTAATTATCCACCAAGAATAGACTTCTATTATACATTCTATATCTTATATGATGAATACTCTTATAAAGATTACCTATCATACGTTTTCTATAAAGAAACATATACCGGAGGAGCACATCCCGATCATAATATCCTAACAATTAATTATAATATAACTAAAAATAAAATAATAACTATTGACGATCTCATAGCACTAAACTCTAATATCCTAAATTCCCTATCTAATATATCAAGACATCTCTTAAAACAAAACCCAAAATTCACTACCCATCTAGATCTCTCCCTCCTAGAAGAAGGAACCAATCCCACTAAAGAAAACTTTCAAAACTTTACCCTCACTAATACTGGTCTAAAAATATATTTTAACTATTATCAAATAGCCCCATACTATTATGGCTATTCAGAAATAACCATTCCCTATAATGAAATAGGACTAACCATCTAGTTAGTCCTTTCTAATCATATATCTTCATACTACTTTTATAACATCCATTCCTTCGCCACAATCACCTTTTGCTCAAGCAAAAGGATAAGGATCCAAGATCTCAAGATAAATCGCTAGGGCTAGTGAGGGCTAACTACACCTCCGTAAAGAGTACGCAGGCCGAAGAACCATCCCGATTGACGCGGCAGCCCAAGTTAGAGACACCGTAGGCTTCGACATAACCATTCGAATCGGCGTCAGCGCTCAAGCCCGAAATATGGCAGCTGAAGTTGGAAGAAGGTGCTGTCGTATATGGATTACCGCCTGCAGTATCATCTGAATTACATCCCACTCCTCCAAAGGCATCATATATTGTTTTGGCATTATCTAAAAATGCTTTGCCATCGTCTCCTCCTTTTAAATAGTATGTTCCTGCTACCATTCCTGGATTAGCTGTCGCCATCTCTGGTGTCACAACAAATCCAACATAACTCTCTAATACTCCTTGCGTAAACGTTTGTTCTTTACAAACGTAACTGTTTGATATTTTAGAATTACATTCTGATGAAGTCTCATATATACATGATGGATATGGTGATGTTGGTGCTGACATTAATCCTTGAACAGAATTTGTAGCATACCATAATGATCCATCAGCAATCGTATGTTTTAAGAAAAATGGATAATTTTTCGTACCACCACCAGCCGTTTTTAAAGCATTCATGGCTTCGTCTGGTGTATTATATGTTACTATATTATTAGAAAGTTTTTGTCCTATATATACAGTATTAAAATCTTCAACGTTATAATCACGTAGATTTGCTGTATATAATTCTCTTGAAACTGCATCTGTACATTCTCCACCTAATTTCATATTAAAATTTTGATTCATCGTAGCAGAGTCAGTCTCTGCTGCATCTAACCATATCCATAAATAATATGTCTCCATAGTAGTACTTGTATAATCTTTACCTCTAAGTAAAATTACTTTATCGTTTGCTACCTTACCATAAAAGTTACCACTTGAAACAACACCTTCAGTATTACTTGTACTACTTGTAGTAAATGCATACCTAAAATTAACACTATTAGATAACCCACTATCTAAAGTAATAATATCTAACCATAAGTCCATATGTATTGTTTTACCTGTTGTTGGAGTTACCTTTACTTCTCTTTTTATATAATTAGCCGTAGTAGTATTACTTACTACTGTTGGTACTAGCTTAACACTACCAGAAGTAATATTTCCTCCACCATCTGCTGAACATGAAAAATCACTTGTAATAGTAAATGTAATATTAGTCTTCTGGGCATCCGTTGTCCTCCAAGCCCAATATGCTAGTGTCCCTCCCGTAATAGTAAACACAATTGTTAAAATCATTAATACTGTTATTATTCTCTTATTCTTATCCATCTTTTCGCCTCTCTATTTTATCATTAAGTATATACTTAAATAGTGCTATTATCTTAAGATAATTATAGCAAACATAAGAGATTATGTAAATATCAAATTAACAATTTTTGATAAGCATTTTATCACTAGTTTTCACTATGCTTTATTTATAAACTAAGAGTTTATATCATAAGTATTTAAGAACAAACCCCTGATTATTATTGTTAAAATGATTGATATTTTGTATTTATTATATTATAATATAAGTGTATGAAGATTCTTCATATTATTAAAAAGGAACACTTAGTTTTAGCGTGCTAAGTACTCCTAATGAGGGTTGTACCTAACAAACTATGTTAGGTACTTTTTTATTTTATAATCAATAAGATGATAATTAATAGTAAAAGGAGAATTATAAAATTCTGGAAAATAATAATACAATCTTTTTTACTCATTAATATCACCTCCTCATCTTATT
>OIZL01000224.1_pt1 | contig 48746 bp, 44 predicted proteins | sample 1588541 | NCBI WGS metagenome assembly OIZL01 (sample SAMN03283285) | human gut metagenome | biome: human-associated habitat; material: feces | host: Homo sapiens | place: Peru | collected 2012 | reverse complement strand
AAAAATATTACTAATTTTAAATTAAAATATTTTTATTTTCATCAGTTTCAAACTAGATATTATTTTAGCATAATTTATGTATACAAGTCAATACATTTTTTAAAATTTTTTAAATTTTTTCAATTATTTTTTTATTGAGCTTGTATAATATATATTAACATATTATCCTCTTTTTTTCAACACTTTTTTCTTGGTAATTTTTGTCTAAATTTCAACTAAAATTATTTCATCTCCGATGCATTTTATTTTCTCCCATGGTATTACTATTTCGTCCTTACCAGCGAACAAATTAAAAACCTTGTTATTACCAGGCACAATTATAGAAGTTATAACACCAGTTTGCAAATCTGCTGTTACATCTTGTACATATCCGAAGCCTTTTTGCATTAGTTATATTTATAACTTCTTTATGTTTAAAATCAAGTCCTTTTTCTCCCATTTTATAACTCCTCTTTTTTTCTTATATAATATATGTAAATAATTAATTTATATTACCTAAAAAAATAAAAGTGATTTTTAAAACCACATTTTATTTTTATAAAACTATTTAGTTAAATATTTCTTCGTAATTCTTCTTATATTATAATTAGTGTTTTCTAATAATTTTTCTTTTTCGATTTGTTTTGTACTTTTTGCTGGTGTTGGTAGATCTTCTGGCATTGTACCACCTATTTTTCTTATAGTCTGTCTTACAGCTTGACCCACTTTATGATGTGTTATACATGCATCATCTTCATTGTTAATATTCTTATTTTTTAATACTTCATCCGTTTGTGTTATTCTAAATAAGTTCGCTGCAAGTTCTGTACTGCTCATATAATCTAATATATCTTCTTTCTCTGATATTCCTTTTCTATTTGCTATATCTTTAGCAGTCTCGCCATTATATAATCCTCTATATCCATAGTTGTTAAATTTACCATAATTTTTAACACCTGCAAGTTTTGCTGTATCAAATAAATATTTATTCTTATCTTTAACATTTTGCCTTGTATATAACCTTTTATCGTCTTCACTTAGATTTTCATACTCCTGCCTTGTTATTTCTTGCTTTCTTGTTTGAACTGCAAAATAAGTTTGTGCTAGTGCAATTGCCCTTTTTCTGCTATCTCCATTTTGTGCAATTAAGTAACAAGCATACCTAGTCAATTTCATGTCATCTATGGTTTTCTTAGCATTTTTAGGCATTTTAATCGTTTTGCCGACATCAGCAAAATGTTCAAACACAATATTGTTACTATTTTCACAAGATTTTTTAGCTTTATCTATAACTTTGATAAAATTGCCCCACTTACTATATTCTAACATTTCCATTAGTTCTCTTGCATACCAAAATTCTATTCCATTTTCGTCAATATGTTTAATATTTTCAAAATTTTTCTCAGTTTTATTAATTATACTATTTTCCATATATGTTCCTATTCTTCAACTCTCAGCAAATTTGAGCAGTTTAATTTTTTATTATTTATATCACATTTTTTTACATTTTTCAATAGTGCTACGAAAATTTGTTCTTTTTGTTTAAGTTTAAAAAGAGTATATTTTAATATACTCTTTTCTAATATAACTTTATTCTTCGATTGTCACTATATGTTCTATATCATTTTTTAAGTTTTTCAGTTTTTCCTTAAAAAACGTAGGATAAGCTTTATATTTATCAAGTTCGTCTATTGGTATCCAATACATATTTTCCTTTATGCCTTTTGAATAACTATTACTGTTTAAGTCTTTATTTCCTTTTGGTTTCATTAAATAGTAAAAAGCAACTTCATGACATTTCATATCTTTGTTAAATATTCCACCTTTTCCTTTAAAAAAGTTTTCATGTATGAATGCAAGCCTATCAACTTTATAAGGAATTCCTGTTTCCTCTAAAACTTCTCTTTCTACGGCTTTTTCAGAAATTTCATTCATATGTACTCCACCGCCAACGGAGTAATAATAGTCATCTCTATCGTTTTTAGCAAATAACACACAGTTATCTTCAACAATAATTGCTGTAGCACGATATCTAAACCAATTATTATCTTTTTCTAAACAACAATCATATTCTTCCATAATTTCCTCCTAAAATCACATATTTTTTAATTCTAAAAAATCCTCAATGCCTCTATTAATATAAATGTTTGTTCCAAGTTTAATTTCATTAATCAATTCATTAGCAACATAATATGCTTTATCAAACTGTTGTTGACTTATTTTTCCGCTTTCTAATGCTTCTTTTAATTCATCCGCATCTTCTATATATAAATTCTTTTTATCACACCCTTCTTTATGCTTCTTAAAAAAGTCATGATTAGAATAGTCTATAACATCAAGATATAAATCATTATAGAATGGTACACCATCTCTTAATTCCATTCCATCTGTTACATCAAGATAATACTGTAAGATTTCATTTTTCTCATTTACAAACGCTCTAACGTTATAATTTTTATCTATTGGTGTATATTCTAATAATTTATATCCTTTATCAACTTTTCTAAATTTATTATTGTTTTTGTATAACTCATTATTTTCATCTATAGAGTTTATTTCTTTTACAGTAAAGTAGCAATTTAAGTCTTCTAATTTTTTTATAGTTATTTTCACATCATTTGCTTCTTGAATTTGCTTTTTCCTAACATCAACCCATTTATCTAATTTATTCAAATTCTTTCTCCATTCATTTCTACTTAATATTTTTATTTTTTATATAGTTTTCTTTAAACTCGTCTACTAATATATCCATTTCTATTGTATCATAATACTTCCCATTTATAAAGTTTGATTTTCTTCTTCTGCCATATTCTTTAAATCCACATTTTTTATAACATGCTAGTGCTCTTTCATTAAATTCCATTAAATCTAGTTTTATATTATTTAAATTTAAATAATTAAATCCGTAATCTAATATTAACCTTATTGCTTCAGTTCCGTATCCTTTATTTCTTCCGCTCTTATCTCCAATAAAAATTCCAAGTGTTGCTCTTCTATTTATATTATTTATATTTTCTAAACTTATTGTTCCTATTGCAACATCATCTTCTAGCCTTACTATCATGAATTGCATTGTTCCTTTTGTATTTTCTTCTAGGTATTCTTTTTCATTTTCCAAAGTAATATTAAAACAACTTCTTCCTATATAATCAGTTGTATCAAAGTCATTCATCCATTCTGTAAATATTTCATAATCTTCTACATTCATCGGTGATAAATATATTTTTTCTCCAACTAGTTTTTTAAAATATTTCATTTTTAACTCCTTTCCAATAACAAAAGCCTCACAAAGAAATCTTTTAAGACTCCTCTGTAAGGCTTTACTTACTTCTAGTGTAATAGCTACTTTATTAGCTACCTATACCGCTTGAAGATTTCGCTTCTAGGTATACTCTTAATATGCTAACTATATTAACATATTTTAACATTTTTGTCAATACTTATTTATATGCTTTTCTTATTCTGGATATAGCACACTTTTCTAATCTAGAAACTTGCGCCTGTGATATTCCAATCTCATCTGCAACTTCCATTTGCGTTCTTCCATCAAAAAACCTTCTTGATATTATTTCTTTTTCTCGTGGGTTTAACTTTTTAAGTGCCTGTGCTATAGTTAAATCTTCTACCCATCTTTCATCTATATTTTTTGTATCTTTTACTTGATCCATCACATATAAGTTTTCTGTTCCATCTTTATATATTGGCTCCTGCAAAGAAAGTGGATCTTGTATAGCATCTAAACTCATTGCAATTTCTTCTTTTTCAACTTCAAGCTCTTTTGCAATTTCTTCTATTGATGGTTCTCTGCCTGTTGTTCTTACAAACTTTTCTTTCACTTGCAATACTTTATATGCTAAATCTCTTATAGATCTGCTTACTCTTATAGCATTATTATCTCTTAAATATCTTCGTATTTCTCCAATTATCATTGGCACAGCATACGTGCTGAATTGAACATTTTGGCTTAAATCAAAATTGTCTATTGCTTTTATAAGCCCAACACAACCTATTTGAAATAGATCATCTGCACTTTCACCTCTATTATAAAATTTTTGTATTACACTTAATACTAATCTTAAATTTCCGTTTATAAACTTTTCCCTTGCATTTGTATCTCCATTTTTTATTTTTATTAATAGTTCATTTTTTTCTTCATTTGATAATGCAGGTAACATTGATGTGTTTACTCCACTTATTTCGACCTTTCTTATCAAAGAAAAAACCTCCTTTAGAAATAATCTTTTTATAAATTATTTCCAAGAAAGTTTTTATTTATACTTTTATATTTAAAGTCTAATAAACTATAATTATTTTATTTTTACTTTTTTATCCTGTTTTACTAAGTATTTCTCTTTTCATTTTACTGATTATCTTTTTTTCTAATCTTGATATATAACTTTGGGAAATTCCCATCATATCTGCTACTTCTTTTTGTGTTTTTTCATTTCCAGTTTTAAAGCCAAATCTTAATTCCATTATACTTTTTTCTCTTTCGTTTAACTTATTCATACAACCACGTAGCAATCTTTTATCTACTTCATCTTCAATTTCTTTTGAAACTATGTCTGAATCAGTTCCAAGTATATCTGATAATAAAAGTTCATTTCCATCTCCATCTTGATTCAGTGGTTCATCTATAGAAATTTCTCCTTTTATTCTATTGCTTCTCCTTAAAAACATTAATATTTCATTTTCTATACATCTTGACGCATATGTAGCTAACTTTATATTCTTACTTGCTTTAAAAGTATTCACGCCTTTCATAAGTCCAATTGTTCCAATAGATACAAGGTCTTCTATTCCAACTCCTGTGTTTTCAAATTTTTTAGCAATATATACAACTAGTCTTAAATTTCTTTCTACTAACATTTTTCTAGCTTCATCGTCGCCATTATCCTCAAACCTTCTTATTAATTCTTCTTCCTCTTTTGTTTCTAATGGTGGAGGCAAATTTTGACTTCCTGCTACATAAAAAACTTGCTGTTCATTTGTTTCATTCTTGAAATTAAAAAATTTAAATTTTAATATTTGAATTATATTCATTTTGTTTATCACCAACCCCTATACTTTGATTTAATAAATTTAATCCAATTAGCCCAGAATACATCTCGTTTTTTGATAATTTTCCATTATAGATTCCTATTATTGCTTTTCTCTTGGTTGATTTCTCATCATCTATATGAATTTCTATGTAATCAGGTCTAAATCCAATTAAAATTCCATTTTTCTTTCCAACTGACGAAAAGGGTATTATGCTATATCTTCTTCTAGAATTTTCATCTATATTTTCAAAAACATTATAATTTAAATCATTATTCAAATTTTCTATTACTTCATTTGGAACAATACTATTTACTCTTTGTTTTTCCACTATTAGAACTGGTATGCCAGTTATTGGATCATTTAGCATATTTCCCGTATCTAATAACGCATTTATTTTAACTTTTTTCTGGTCGCAATAAATATTTATATCATAAATCAAATCCTTTTTTGTTATTTTATTTTTTACTATTTTAAATGATATATTTATAATTATAAATCCAATTGTTCCACCTAATATTGCCATTTTTATAGGATATATACCAATAAAATTTCCATTAATATTCTTTGTTAATTTTGAATTAATAAAATTTAATAAGTAATATGTTGCTCCACCAAAGCAGAAAGAAGTTAGATAGAACACAGAAATTTGTTTTAACAATGTTTTTACATTTTTAGAATTAAAAGCTACATAAACCATGCCAATAGATAAAATTGTCTTTGATATTAAGTTGTTATATATACTAAATTTAAATAAATACATTAGTACCGCATATATTGCACCCATTATACTTGCAATAATCATTCTAAAATGAGAAATTGAATTTTTACATACAATTCCTGTAGTAAGAAGTATGATATAATTCATTATAATGTTTTCAATTAATATCATGTCTACATATAAAGTCATATACACCACCTAAAGTTGGAATTAATAACATTATAGCTTTTTGATTTTTAAAAAGCTGTCATTTCCTAGGGCAGAAAAAAAGAAATAATCTACAAAAAATGATTATTTCTTTTTTTATATTAAATTATATTTTTTATTTCTGTATATTATTATCACTCTTTACATTTTTCTTTGCTTCATCTAATTCCATTTGTGCAAATTGTCCAAGATACGTTCTTAGTTTGGATTTATATCTTTCATTTATTTTGTCAAACACTTTTTGGTCATATCCTTTACTATATCTTATTGAATTATTTTTTCCTTTAAATCCTTTTAATATGAATATTGCCAAATCATCATTATTATTAAAAGTTCTTAAACGTAATGTATCAATTTTTCCCTGTTCGCATACAAAAAAAGGTATTTCCGTTTTTACTTTAGTTCTATATCCTCTTATTCTTGATTGACTATTTCCATCACTTATTTCGGTATTAATAACATTAAGCAACTCATTAAAATTATCATCTTTAATAGCTTCCTCGTTTTTGCCTCTTTTTATATGTAAAGATAAATGCATTAACTTTTTAAGCATTTCTTTTAATTCTTTTTTAGATTTTGTATCATACTTATTCACTTGGCAAAATGTATATGCACCCTGTCCTGATGTTAGAAGCTGTGCAAGTATTTCTATTCTTTGTTTTATTATTTCTTCTTTAGAATTTCTTGAATCTTCATCTTGCAAGGTAGGAATAGATCGGTATACTTCTGGACTTAATGATTCAGTATCAACACTTATTTTTGATATAAACTCATCCTTCTCTTTTTTTACATCTTGCACCACGTTTAACGTTTGTTCTGGGATGTTTGTTTTTATTTCTTGTTCTCCTATTTTTTTTGATTTTGGGGTGTTTTCAATTTTTTCATCTCTTTTTTGTATTATTACTGTATTTACTTTGCTAGTTTTTATATCACCTTTTGCTTCTGCATTTTCTCTTAGTATTTTTACTACATTACCCCTGGTTAAATCCAAGCCTTCATTTTTTAAAATATTTGTTATTTTTGCTGGACTGTTTCCAGTCTTATATAATTCAAGTATTCTAACTATCAATTCGTTCATTCCTATAAATCTCCTTAAAAAGATGCTTTATGTCTTATTACTTATTAAAACTTAATTCCCATTATGCCAAAAAGTACCTATTAATTATAATAGATACTTTTCCTTTGTTTTAATTATTTCTTTTTGTTTCTTAAGAAAGATGGTATATCTAAATCTGAAGATGAATTTCCACTTTCAGAAGATGTTGGAATTGAATTTACTTTTTTGTCCCATGCTCTTGACACAATATTGTCAACTCCAATGCTTGTTAGTGGTTGTTCAGTTTCAAAACCTGTTGCAATAACAGTTATTACTATCTCATCTCCTAATGCTTCATCTATTACAGAACCCCAAATTATGTTTGCTTCTGGGTCAACACTGCGTTGAACTAATTCTGCTGCTGTGTTGATTTCTTGTAATCCTAAATCGTTTCCACCTGTTATATTTATAATTACTCCTCTAGCTCCTTCTATTGAAGTTTCTAGTAATGGGCTTTGTATAGCTTGTTTAGCAGCTACTTCTGCTCTATCTTCTCCAGATGCTCTACCAATACCCATATGTGCCATTCCTCTATTAAGCATTATTGTTTTAACATCTGCGAAATCAAGGTTTACTAATCCTTCTATTGCTATTAAGTCAGAAATTCCTTGTACACCTTGTCTTAAAACATCATCAGCTATTTTAAATGCCTCAACAATTGATGTTTTCTTTTCTGTTATTTGTAATAATTTATCGTTTGGTATTACAACTAAGGAGTCAACATTTCCTTTTAAGCTTTCAACACCACGTTCTGCCTGTGCTAGTCTTTTTTTACCTTCAAAAGTAAATGGTTTTGTAACTACTGCTATTGTTAGTATTCCCATTTCCTTTGCAGTTCCAGCAACAATTGCAGCAGCTCCTGTACCTGTTCCACCACCCATTCCGGCTGTAACAAATACCATATCTGCTCCTCTTAAAGCTTCACCTATTTCACTTTTGCTTTCTTCAGCAGCTTGTGCTCCAATATCCGGATTAGCACCTGCTCCAAGTCCTCTTGTGATTTTTTCTCCAATTTGAATTTTTGTTGGTGCCTTTGATTTTTGTAGAGCTTGTCTATCTGTATTAACAGCAATGAATTCTACACCTTTAATTTCTGCTTCAATCATTCTGTTAACAGCATTATTTCCTGCTCCACCAACTCCTATAACTTTTATTGTAGCTGTTCCATCTATCATTTTGTTATTATCCATGTCTTCGTACTCCAACATATGTTCTCCTCCTCAATTATAATTAATATATTATTTAAAATTAAAAACTTTATTAAGAGTAAAAAAACTCTTTTATTTTTTCTAATATTGTCTTAAAAATATTTTCCTCTAATATTGTATTTATATTGCTTGAAACTGATTTTGTAAAAGGTCTAGCGGCAATATACCTTATTAAAGAATATGCTGTTCTAAAGCTTGGCTTAACTGTACTTATTAGTCTACCTGTTGACATTTTTACTGGTATATTCAAGGTTATTTTTCCAGCAACATCACTTTTGCTTATATTAGTTATTCCTTGCCCTGTTAGTATAACATTGTTTATTTTAGTTTTTATTCCTTGAGAAATTATGTCTTTATTAACTAAAGAAAATATTTCTTCAATTCTTGCTTCAATTATTTCTATTAATTCTGAACTTTTAATTGTTCTTGTTTTACTTATACCATTACATGTATTTAATATAACATCATTATCGTTATCAATAAAAGATTTTAGTGCTAGTCCATATTGTCTTTTTAATTTTTCAGCTTCTTCTACTGATATATCAAGTACAACTGCGATATCATTGGTAATGTTGTTTCCACCTAATGGTATTGTATTTGTATAAACAAATTTATTACCTTCAAATACACCTATATCTGTATTTCCAGCTCCAATGTCAAGGATCATACTGTTATCATTTAATTCATTATTATCTAATATTAAATTTCTTTGAGCTAATGTATTTGGAATGATTCCATCTATTTCCAAGTCTGCTTTTTTAAAGATTTGATGTAATTGTTTTATATAATCTTTATCTGCTATTATTATTTCAGCATTTATTGTAAAAGATGAACAAAAATTTCCAGTTGGATCTAAGACTACTTTTCCATCTTCTAAGACAAAATTATCTGGTACAATATCAATAATTGTTTGATTTTCTGGTAAATCTATGTCTTTTACAAGCATTAATGCAGAATTTATATCTTTACTTGATATTCCTGCAAACTTATCTTTAATTTCTTTTACTACGCTATTTTGGACAATTGTTACATATTTTCCTGGAATAGTTACATATGCAGAATTAATTCTCAAATTAGCTTCTTCTTCAGCATCGTTAATCGTTTTAGCAATTGCCATTGCAACTTCATCTGGATTAATAATTTTACCTTTTTTTATACCGCTACATTTTGCTTTTGTCATACATATTATTTCAATTTGGTCAAAATTATTTACCTCTCCTACAATAGTAGCGACTTTCGAAGTTCCTATGTCAATGCCTACAATTATGTCTCCTATTGCCAAGCTAAACTCCTCCATTTTTATTATATATTTTTTCGCTTTTTAGAATATTATATTTTTTAAAAAAAGTCAATAGAATTTGTAATATTTTTGTAATATTTTTGTAATAAATAGGAAATATATTTTTATACCTTAGATTTCCGTATTAATTGCTGTTTTCTATTTTATTTTTTGACCATTTTTCAACATAATATCTTCTTATACTTCCTAAATTGTTGAACATTCTTCCAACAAATACAACAATTACTCCTATATATATATCTACATTTAGCTTTTCTCCAAGATAAATAAGTAATATTGATAAAATTGCATTTCCAAAAAAGCCAGATACAAATGTTGTAAAAACAAATTTTTTATTAATAACTGCTACAATTCCACCAAATACAGTATCTAATGCTGCTATAATTGAGATTGCTAAGTATGAAGAATATGTATATGGAATTATTGGTAAATTTACTCCAACTATCGCCCCTAATAAACATCCTATTACTATAGCTATACCTAACATCTTTTTTCCTCCTTATTCTATAATTCAATATATTTTAATTTTACGTCCTCATTATATTTTTCTATTTTAATGTTGTTTTTTTCTTGAATATCTATATTATACTTTTCTTTTTGTTTAAAATCATAGTAACCATTTTTTATTGTAAGTGCACTTTTCAAATATGTTTTTGTCCCTATAACTTTTACTTCATAAGGAGATGAAATAGTTGTGTTATTTATTTTTATATATCTAGTAGAAATATCCACTATGTATGTGATATTAGTTATTCTTTCTCCATTAATAGATATTGCCTTTGCTCCAGCTTCTCTTAGTTCATTTACTAGTTCAACAAGATCTTTAGCAGTGTAGCTCTTTTCATCATTATCTGTTAACGTAATTATTAAACCATCACCTGATACATCTGTTAAGCCAAATGTTTCTTTAGCTTGTTCTAGTTCTTTTTCTATTAATTCGCTAGATTCTTCATTACTCTGAATTTTATCCTTATATTCAGTTATCTTGCTATTTGTTTCTTCTAGTTTATCAATAGTTTTTTCGTATTTTTCTTTCCAATCACTAATTGCCTTTTCAAGTTCTGTTTCGCCCATTGTTTCAATTTTTGCAATATCTGTTTCATTAACAACTCTAAATTGCGCAAACATTACACATACTAATATAAAACTCATTATTGAGATTGTTATTATAATAGTTAATTTTCCTTTTCTCATTTCTTCCTCCTATTATTCTATAACACCGTTATATTTGTATATCACAATGTTTTTTTGTGTAGCAATATTAGATACCAAGCCATACCCCTCTAGTATTTTTAAATACCCCCCTGGTCTTCTAATTGCTCCTAGCATAGTTTCAGCTGATCCTATTGCTTTTATAATAAACGGTGAGCTAACTTTTTGTCCATTTATTATTATTACATTTCCATCACAAGTTATAGAGGTAGAATTAATGATTCTTTCATCATTTATTGATATTGCTTCAGCCCCAGCATTTTTTAATTCATTTACTAAGTCAATTAGGTCTGTATCATGAATTAAATAATTACTAATATTATCTAATATTCCAATGTTTTCACTTGTGGCATTTGCATTATCTGCAATTGTGATTATTAATCCCTTTCCTTTTACGTCTATTGCTCCAATCAAGGAATTATATGTATTTAACTCTTTTTGTAATTCTAAAGAACTTTCATCGTTTTTAGTTGCTACTTTTCTTTGCTTTTCTAGTTGTTGTTCTGCTTTTTCAAGTTCTTTGTATGCATTATCATATTGTTCTTTCCATTTTAGTACTTCAGTTTTTAATTCACTATTTTTTGTATCTATTCCAACAATAGAATTAGCATTTTGAACTGTTTTATATTGAACTATAATAGTGGCTGTCAAAATAAAACACATTATTCCAATTGCAACACTTATCGTTTTTTTCTTCATACTACACTTCCTTTCCATCAATCATTTTTTTCTTCTCTAAAAAATGTTCTATTTTTATTTAATAAATCTTCTCTTACAAATATTTCTCCTTTTTTTCCTTTTTCGCTCTTCATAATTTTCATTGCAAGGTCCATTTTTTCTGTTATATTGCTAGAATTTCCTAAATATACTTTTTTTTCATCTTCTTCAAAATACAAAATATAATCAGAAGCATTGTTCAAATCTATCATTGTTATTTTATTCTCTTCACTGTTATATTTGCAGTAATTCATGATTTTTAAAACTGTATCTAGTTTAATTAAATCATCATTATTTAGCCTGCTTCCAATTTTAATACTTGAACTTATAGAAGTCAATCCATCAATTACAGGAATATCCTTTTTTTCATCACTTATTTGTAGCATATAGCCCTGCTTGTCTATATATAAATACTTGTCTAAATATTTAGCTTGATAAGCTTCTACTCTTTCTGTAATATATATTTCCACTGTACTAGGTAATTTTCTTTTTATTTGTGCATCTTCAACGTATGCATTTTCTTTTATGTTATTTATTACTCCTTTTTTAGTAAAAGCAAATATGTTTGTACTATTTAAATTTAATTTGCTTAAACTTATATAAGTCTCTACCGAATTTTGGCTGTTTCCATAAACAACTATATCTGTTATATTGAATTTAGGAGTTGTTAGATAATAGATTGTCCCACCAATTAGAATAAATAATAAAACAATTGAAATTGTAAGCTTTACTTTTCTATTTTTGTTTTTTATTATGTTTTCGTTATTTTTATTTTTTTTGATTTTGGTGTTATTTCTATGTGCATTTGCATTTTTATTCACTTTTGGGGAGGAATTGGTTTTAGTACGAGTAGCTTTTTTATCTACTCGTACTTTTTCTTTTGGCTTAGTTGTAACCCCAATTATAATTTCATTATCTGCATTATACTTATTATTTTTTTGTTTATTATTTAAGTTACTCTTCTTATTAGCCATAGTTACTAACTCCTTTATAAAGAATTCAATTTAAAATATTTCTTCTACTTTAATATTTGCTCCTAAACTCTTAAGTTTTTGATCTAAATTTTCATATCCTCTTAATATATATTCAATATTTTCTACATATGTTTTTCCCTTTGCATTAAGCGCTGCTATAACTAAAGCTGCCCCGCCTCTTAAGTCTGTGGCTTTTACATTTGCATTGTTTAATCTTCTAACTCCTTTAATTACTGCTGTTCTTCCTTCTATTGTACTTTTAGCTCCCATTTTTGTTAGTTCTGTTAAATATTTATATCTGTTTTCAAATATATTTTCTATAATTATAGAAGTGCCTTTTGCAATTGTTAAAACTGTTCCTACTATAGATTGTAAATCTGTTGGGAATCCAGGATATGGTAAGGTTTTTATATCAACTGCCTTAAGTTTTTTAGGGCTTTTTAGGAAAATCTCATTTTTGTTTATTTGGATCTCACAACCCATTTCTTCCAATTTATTTGTTAAGGTTTCAATATGTTCTGGAATAACTTTTTTTAGTTTAATATTTCCACCAGTAATTGCAGTAGCACATAATAGTGTACCTGCTTCAATTCTATCTGGAATTATATTATAACTCAAATCTTTTAATTTTTCTACACCTTTTATAATAATATTATTGGTTCCTGCTCCAGACACTTTTGCTCCCATTGAATTTAAGGCATTTTGTAAATCTATTATTTCTGGCTCCATAGCTGCATTGTTTATTTTGGTTATTCCTTTTGCTAAAACACTAGCAAGCATTATGTTTTCTGTTGCACCAACACTTGGAAAATCTAAATGAATATCAGTGCCAACAATTTCATCTGCCTTGCATATTAATTCTCCAAATTCTTCTTTAACATTAACACCTAATTTTTCAAAAGATTTAAGATGTAAATCAATTGGTCTTGAGCCAATATCACACCCACCAGGATATGTAAATGTAACCTTTTTACTTCTTGAAAGTAATGCACCTGCAATTATTACAGACGATCTCATTTGACTCATCAAATCGTCTGGTATTTTATGATTTGTTATCTTCCTAGAATCAATTATTATTTTACCATTTTCTTTCTTTACCTTGCAACCTAATTTTTCTAATATTTTTAGCATCATTTGTGTATCATGTATGTTAGGTACATTATATAATCTATTTATTCCCTTATTTAATAAAGTGGAAGCAATAATTGGTAAAGATGCATTCTTTGATCCAGAAACATATGTGCTTCCTTCAAGTTTGTTGCCACCTTCTATAACATATCTTTTCATAAAAAATTCACCTTCCTTATGTAACTTGATATATTTTATGTTACATTTACGTAAAAGGTGAATTTTGCATTATTTTATTTCTTGTATTTATTTTTTTGTGCCCAATTCTTATTTTCTAGTAAAAAACAATACTATTTAAGTTGCCATGTGTTCCAGTAGCTTTAAGTTTTCGAATTAAGTGAAAAAAGAGCAGATCTGAAAACTCCAGATTCGCTCTTTTTTTCATTATCTAATTGAATTACTTTATGTATATAGCAACACGGAAGCTCGTTGTAGGTGTTGTATATATTGCTCCAGTACTAGAGCGACCATTAGCAGGAAATATATCGCCCTCGTATTTATAAGAGCCACCACGAATGGCAGGACATTTATTGTCCACTTCCTGAGTCCATTCGTCAACATTACCTGCGATGTCATACATGTTATTGGCTTTCCATGATTCGCTACTACCCGTGGTCATAATCTCTTTAGCACAATTCACATTATTTGAGTAGTTTCCCCAATTGCTTGAGTCAAACGCAACCTCATCAAATGTCTTGCTTTTTGATTCAATGAGCCAAGCCATAACAGAGTCATATTCTGCGCCATATGTCAAATGACTCTTAGTGAATTCATCGCGTGCGAAAATTTCAGCAACTTTTTTTGCATAGTCGCGTTCAATGTTTCCCCACGGTATATATCCCTTTACAGATTTAGGCTGAATTCCTGCATTAGGTACAAAATGACACGAGATATTATATCTTGAAATATAAAATCCACCATACTTGTTTACACTTTTAACCTGGTCTTCAAGTTCAGTATTCAAGTATTCTGAATACATGTCTTCATCTGAAAAATTTCTTCGACCAAATTTTTCGTTAAAATCTTTTCCATTCAGTGTACCGTCATTTTTCAGGAACTTAACCGGAACCCATACAAGTTGGTCATATTTTCTCTGTATATCCTCAACTTGTTTGCGGTTATACCAGTTTATGTCCGTTACCTTTTCTTCAGGGATTCGATAAATAACGACGCTTTTATTTTTACCCCAGACAGTATTTTCATACGCTCTTCCGGATACAACCCATCCTGCGGGTACGACGACTTTATTCCCGCGAGAATCTGTATAGTATGATTTCACTCTTGCATATTCTCCAGCCTTTACGCTAGAGCCTTCCTTGCCACATACATCCTTTCTTTCAATTAAATTTTTTCTAAACCGATTATTCATGGTATTCCTCCTTTATGTTTATTTTCAATCGGTTGCAACATGACAACAGTCATTATGTTAAGTATACCACTTTTAGCTTGAAAAATCAAATCATTTTATAACTCCAGGTACTCCAACAACTGTTGAGTTATCAGGAACGTCTTTTATTACTACTGCATTTGCACCAATCTTCACATTATTTCCAATTTTTATTGGTCCTAAAACCTTTGCGCCACAACCAACTACTACATTACATCCCAAGTCCGGATGCCTTTTAAATTTATCTTTTCCAGTTCCACCAAGAGTAACCCCATGATATATAGTACAATTGTCACCTATTGTGGTAGTTTCTCCAATTACTATTCCCATGCCATGATCTATAAATAGCTTTTTACCAATTCTAGCTCCTGGATGGATTTCAATTCCTGTCAAAAATCTTGCAAATTGTGAAATTAGTCTTGCAATAAACTTTAATCTGATATTGTTAAAAAAATGTGCTATTCTATAAAATAGCAGTGCATGAAAACCAGGATAAAGAAAAATTACATATAAAACATTTTTGCTTGCTGGATCTTTATCACTGATATTTTTAGCATCTATATATAATTCTTTAATTTTTTTAAACATAAAAATCACCTAGTATTATTATATTTTATAATAATAGTTAGGTGATTGTTTATTTATATTTTTACAACCAATTTGTCTATTTTAGAATGAATGTATTTTTCCAATTTATCCATAAATATATTAGGCTGTATTTCTTTTTTGGCTACCATATCTAGTCCTTTTTCCCAACTAGCTGTTAGCTTTGGATTTAGCATATCCGGCATTGATGCATATACAATATCAAAAATTTTCTCTCCCTTTTGTGTTGGAGTTATTATTTGAGTTTTATTATTTATTTGTATATATTTTATTCTTTCTAATTTTTTTATAATTTCTGCTCTTGTTGCACTTGTTCCTATTCCTGCACCTTTTATTTGTTCTCTTAGTTCTTCATCTTCTATTAGCTTTCCGGCATTTTCCATTGCCAAAATCATTGAACCCGAATTGTATCTATTAGGCGGAGAAGTTTCTGCTTCTTTACTTTCAAAATTGTTTATTTGAATTTTCTGTCCTTTTTTTAAGGTTGCTAAAATATCTAAATTATTACTGTTTTCCTCTTTGCTATCTTTTTCATTTTCAGTATCTTTTGTTTCTTCTTTTACAGGCTTTAATACATCTAAAAAGCCTCTTTTAGTGCATACTTTTCCATTTGCAAAAAATGTTTCTTTTTCGACTTCTACAGTAATATTAATTTTATTATATTCTGCAGGTGGATAAAAAATTGCTAAAAATCTTTTTGTAATTATTTTATATACTCTTTTATGTAATTCTGGTAATGCTTCATAGTTTTCGTAGCCTTGTCCTGTTGGAATTATGGCATAATGGTCTGTTATTTTAGAATCATTTACATATTTTGTTTTTACAAGGTTAGTAGAATACTTTTCATCTATCATTTTTCTTAAATGTTTTTGTATTTCTTCATCTTTGCATCCTCTTGATATTCCATTTAAATTTTTTGTTATTTCTTTTGCTACAGCTGTTGATAAAACTCTTGCATCTGTTCTTGGATATGTAACTAATTTTTTTTCATATAAATTTTGTATAATCTCTAATGTTTCATCTGGTTTTATTTTAAATATTTTTGTACATTCATTTTGGATTTCAGCTAAATTAAATAATAATGGAGCATTTTCCTTTTGTTTTTGTTTCTTTACTTCTGTAATTGTTGCCTCTTTATCTTTCAAATAATCAATAAATCTTTTTAAGTCTTCTAGTTTTTTTAATCCTGATTCATTATATAATTTTGGATTATTGTACATAATTGAATTTTCATTTACTTTCCATTCTGTATCAAAAGTTGAATCTTCATTTCCAAACTTTCCTATTAATTTATAATACTTTGTTTTTACAAAGTTTCTTATTTCTCTTTCTCTTATTACTACCATCCCTAATACACAAGTCATAACTCTTCCAACAGAAATAGAAACTTTTTCTTCATTTATCTCTTTAGCCAAACGTCTCCCATATATTATTGACAGTAATCTTGAAAAATTAATTCCTATTAAATAATCCTCTTTGGCTCTTAAATATGCTGAGTCTGATAAGCTATCATATTCTGATAAATCTTTTGCTTCTTTTATTCCTCTTAATATTTCTTCTTCTGTTTGTGAATCTATCCATACTCTTTTCATTTTGGCATTGGGATTTGGTTTTGCCATCATAAATACAAGTCTTTGTATATATTCCCCTTCACGTCCTGAGTCTCCTGCATTATATATCTCTTCTACATCTTCTCTTTGTAGTAAACTTTGTACTATATCAAATTGATTTTTGACTGCTGGTATTATTTCGTATTTATATTCTTCTGGTAGAAAAGGCAAGGTATCTAGTCTCCAAAATTTAAGCTTTTCATCATAAGCCTCTGGATAAGACATAGTGACTAAATGGCCTACGCACCAAGTTATAATCCAGTCTTCTGACTCTAAGTATCCATTTTTTCTAACTGTATTTTGTTTTAAAGCTTTAGAAAACTCCATTGCTACTGAAGGTTTCTCTGTTATTAGTAATTTTTTAGGCATTTTCTCCCTCTTTTTTATTTTCAAACTTTTATAATTATAAATATAAATTTTAAAAAAGTAAATATCTTTTTTACATTCCCCTTTATTTTCTACCTAAAATAGTGTATAATGTCGATATTAATATACTAAAAGGAAAGAAAGTGATAGTAAATGGCATATGATTTTCAAAATATAGAAAAGAAATGGCAAAAATATTGGGATGATAATAAAACATTTAAAACTGATGTATGGGACTTTTCTAAACCTAAATATTATGCTTTAGATATGTTTCCTTACCCATCTGGCCAAGGTTTACACGTTGGACATCCAGAAGGTTATACTGCAACAGACATAATGTCTAGATTTAAAAGAATGAATGGCTTTAATGTATTACACCCAATGGGTTGGGATGCTTTTGGGCTTCCTGCAGAACAATATGCAATTAAAACTGGTAATCATCCAGAAATATTTACAAAACAAAATATTGCAACTTTTAAAAGGCAATTAAAAATGCTTGGTTTTTCTTTTGATTGGGATAGAGAAATTTCAACTTGTGACCCATCATATTATAAATGGACACAATGGATTTTTAAACAATTGTATAATGATGGACTTGCAAAACTTGTTGATATGCCTGTTAACTGGTGCGAAGAATTAGGAACTGTTCTTGCAAATGATGAAGTAATTGATGGAAAATCTGAAAGAGGTGGATTTCCTGTCATTCGTAAAAACATGAGACAATGGGTATTAGATATTCCAAAATATGCCGAAACTCTATTACAAGGATTAGATACTATAGATTGGCCAGAATCTACAAAGGAAATTCAAAGAAACTGGATTGGAAAATCTGTTGGTGCACATGTAAAATTTAAAGTTGCAAATCACGACTTGGAATTTACAGTATTTACAACAAGAGCGGACACATTGTTTGGTGCAACATATTGTGTTCTAGCTCCAGAACATGAATTTATAAATATTATTACAACTGAAGAGCAAAAAAATGCTGTTGAAGAATATAAAAAAGCTTGTAGTGCAAAATCTGATTTAGAAAGAACAGAATTAAATAAAGAAAAAACAGGTGTATTTACAGGAGCATATGCAATTAACCCTGTAAATGGAAAAGAAATTCCAATATGGATTTCAGATTATGTTTTAGCTTCTTATGGAACTGGTGCTATTATGGCTGTTCCAGCACATGATGAAAGAGATTATGCTTTTGCAAAAAAATTTGGAATAGAAATTATTCCAGTTTTAGATGGTGGAGATGTAACCAAAGAAGCTTTTACAGGAGATGGATTACATATTAATTCTGATTTTTTGAACGGATTAAATAAAGAAGATGCAATTAACACAATGATTAATTGGCTTGAAGAAAAAGGAATTGGTGAGAAAAAAGTAAATTACAAACTAAGAGAATGGATCTTTGCAAGACAACGTTATTGGGGTGAACCTATCCCAATTGTTCATCTTGAAGATGATATGATTGTTTTGGATGATAAAGATCTTCCATTAATTTTACCTGCTCTTGAAGATTATGCTCCTTCAAAATCTGGTGCTTCTCCACTTGAAAAAGCAACTGATTGGGTTAATGTTGAAATAAATGGCAAAATGGGAAAAAGAGAAACAAGTACAATGCCTGGTAGTGCTGCATCTAGTTGGTACTTCTTAAGATATATTGATCCAGATAATAATGATGAAATTGCAAACAAAGAATTATTAAAACATTGGCTTCCTGTTGACTTATATGTTGGTGGTCCAGAACATGCAGTTGGTCATTTACTATATTCAAGATTTTGGAATAATTATTTATATAATAAAGGAATAGTAACTGTAAAAGAACCATTTGCTAAACTTCGTCACCAGGGTATGATTTTAGGTTCAAATGGAGAAAAAATGTCTAAGTCAAAAGGTAATGTTATTAATCCAGATGATATGGTTGAACAATATGGTACAGATAGTTTAAGAGTTTATGAAATGTTTATGGGACCTATAGACGCTGCTAAACCTTGGGATCCAAATGGAATTGCTGGTTCTAAAAACTTCTTAGACAGAGTTTGGAGACTAATTGCAGAATCTAATAAAGTTCAAGATGTACAAAATAAAAATTTGGAAAAAGTATATAACTATACTGTCAAAAAAGTAACAAACGATTATGAAACAATGAACTTTAATACAGCAATAAGCCAAATGATGATATTTATAAATACAGCAAATAAAGAAGAAATATTACCAAAAGAATATGCAGAAGGATTTTTAAAATTATTAAATCCAGTGGCACCACATATTACTGAAGAATTGTGGAATATTCTAGGTCATAATAACACAATAGCATATGAAGCATGGCCTACATATGACGAAGAAAAGTGCAAAGACGACGAATACAATTTACCAATACAATTAAATGGTAAATTAAAAACAACACTTAGAATAGCTTATGATACTGATGAAAATATTATAAAAGAAAAAGTACATGAAGCAGTTAAAACACAGTTAGAAGGTAAAACAATTGTAAAAGAAATTTATGTAAAAAATAAAATTTATAATATAGTTGTAAAATAAAAATCACCAATGGGTGATTTTTATTTTATCTTTTTTAATTTTGCAACAAAAAAGCCCTCATAATACTTAGTTGGTGCAATACAAAGTGCTCCTTTTATTTTGCATGGCAACTTAGGAATATCTTCTTGAATTTCTATTGGAACTATCTCCACATTTGCTCCTTTAATTGCTTTATTAATTATATCTTCATTTTCTTCTTGCAAAATTGAGCAAGTTGAATATACCATTTCATGTCCTTTTTTTAGAATTTTTAATGCTTTTTTTAGTAAACTTAGCTGACTATTAGTTGTTTTTTCTAATAACTTTTCAGTAAATCCATTATATGTTTTTTCATTTTCCAATTCAATTGTTCCACTTCCAGTGCATGGTGCATCAAGAAGTATTTTATCAAAAGCAAAATAATCATTTAGTCGTCTACTATCTTCTTTTAAAATACTAACACTTGTTGCTCCTTGTTTTTCTATATTGTACTTTAATTTTTCTATTCTAATATTATTCATTTCACACGCTGTTATATTGGCTTTATTATTTGTTAAGGCTGCAATTTGGGTTGTTTTTCCACCTGGTGCTGCAGTCATGTCTAATATATCTTCATTTTCTTTTGGATTTAGAATAATTGGTGGTAACATTGAAGATAAACTTTGCAAATAAATATATCCGTTTTTGTAAATATCAAGTTCTTTAATTCTTTCTTCATTAGTGTTTTTGATAACTAATGCATTATCACCAAAACTCACTTTTTCAAATTCAATATCATTTATTGAAAGTTCTCTGCATACTTCCTGAGCAGTAGTTTTTATGGTATTTACTCTTAAACTTACAATTCTATTTTGTGAATATCCATTTAGTATTTTTTTAGTTATTTCTTCACCATATTGTTTGGTTAATTTTTCTATTAAAAACAGTGGTACTTTGTTTTCTTCCATTATATTTTCCTTTTAACTTTTTGTTTATTTATATCATTTTTATTTTTTAAAATCAAGTTTAGACTTCTATTGTAATATAAATGTAATATTTTTTTATGCAAATATTATTGTATTTTTAGAGGCTTATATTATATAATAATGTCGTATATTATACTAAGGAGAGAAATAAGGTGAGCATAAAGTCTGACCTTCGAAAAGAAGGAATTGAAGTAATAAAACAATTAAATACTCTTAAAGTTAATAGTATTTCTGCAAATATTTCAAAAAAATTAGTGGATAGCTTTCCTGAGCAAAATTTTAATTATCATGAACTATTCACTAAAATATCAAGACTAAATATGTATATTGCTAAAATTCCAAATGGTGTAGCAGCAAAATATTTCTATAAAAACTCATCAATTTATTTTGCCGAAAATACAGATTTAGAAAATTTAAATGATGTTGCAATTCATGAATGTATTCACTATTTACAAAGCAAAATTGATTCCAAAAATAAACTAATTAATTTAGGTTTGTGTGATTTTACAGACATAAAACTTTCTGGAATGGCATTAAATGAAGCAGCAGTTCAACTAATGACAATGAAATGTTGTAAGTCAAAGTTTGATACAGTTAAATACTTTGATATAGAACTTCCATCTAATAGTCCAGATTATTACACTCTTGAATGTAATTTAGTTAGACAAATGGCATATATTACAGGCGAATATGTTTTATACAATAGTACTTTATATGGAAATGATAATTTTAAGAATAAGTTTATTACATTAACAAGTAAAGAAGATTTTGAAATTATAAAAAATAATATAAATTCTATTATGTATTTAGAAGATCAATTAAATGATATTTTAGAAAAGGTTCAAAATAGTGATATTGTAACTAAGAAAACAGCAAGACTTATGAAAAAATCTGCAAAGTTAAAAGAAACAATTAGAAAAGGATTTTTAATGACTCAAAATAGAATATTCACAAGTTTCTTTGATAATTTGTTTGAATCATTATATACACCAAAAAGCATGGAAAATTACAGAAATGCATTGTATAGCTATAGAAACTTTATAGGTGTTACTGATGATTATACTTTTTTCAATGATTATTATATAAATAAAATGGCTGATTTGGAAGAAAGGTATAATAATATGCCAAATAAACCTCTAGCTGCTTTAGTTCCTGTAAAAGAAACCTTATTTGGAAATATAATTAGAAAAATTAAAGCATTAATTGGATATAATTATAATAAAAAACGTAATTATAACTATAATAATATTAATATGAAATAAATCTTAACAAAGGGCAACTTAAGTCGCCCTTTGTTTTTATTAATTTGAATTTTCATATTTTTGTTACAAATTTTGTATTATCGCTTTAGCACACTCAAACCCGCTTTTTGCTGCCCATGCAACTGTTTGCTTATTTCCCGCTAAATCTCCAATTGCATATATTTTTTCATTTGATGTTTGATAATTTTCATTTATTTTTAAATATCCCCAATTATCTGTTTCCAAATTAAGCATATTTATTATTTTTTTATTGGGTTTTGAGCCAACTGCCATTACTAAATAATCTATATCAAGTATAAAATTGCTGTCAACTATATTTACTGGTACTTTGCGTGTTTCATTTTCTTTCTGAATTAATTGTGTTTTTATACATTCTATTTTTTTACTATTCTTTTCATAGTATGCTTTTAGAATGTTAGTTTGAAATAAAAATTCTATTCCTTCACTTTTTGCAGCTTCTATTTCTTTAACTTCTGCCGGCATTTCTGTTTCTGACCTTCTATAAATAATTTTGACTTTTTTAGCTCCTAATCTTTTTATTGTTCTTGCAGAGTCCATAGCTACATTTCCACCGCCAATTATGCCAATACATTTATTTTTAAAATCTGGCATATTCTTATACTCTAACAACTCATTTCCGCTTAACACAAAGTCAAGTTCTTCTCCAGGAATATTCATTTTGCTTGAAACATTTGCTCCAAAAGCTAAAATAACATAATCGAATCTTCTTTCTAATTCATCAATAGTTATATTTTTTCCTAATTCTGTGTTTGTTATAACTTGAATATTATCATTTAAAATAAATTTTTCTATCCAGTTATTCAATATATTTTTATCTAACCTAAAATCCGGTATTCCATACCTTAGAAGTCCTCCAAGCATAGAATGCTTTTCGAATATTGAAACTTTATATCCGTTTTGTGATAGTTTATAGCTACATGCTAAACCTGCAGGTCCAGAACCTACAACAGCAACACTTTTTCCATTAACTTCAAAATTATTATTTTTAAAATTACGCTTTTCTAAAGCAAAATCCCCAATGAATGTTTCTAGTTCACCTATATTAACACTTTTGCCTTTTATTCCTCTTACGCAATTTCCTTCACATTGTTTTTTGTGTGGGCATACTCTTCCACATATAGGTTCAAAAATTGTTGTTTCATTAAGTACTTCAAATGCATCTTTATATTTCTCTTTTTTTATGCAATTAATAAAACTTGGTATATCATTTTGCAATGGACACCCAGACTTACAAGGCTTATTCTTACAATTCAAACAGTAATTAGCTTTTTCTTTTATTTCTTCTAAATTATAGTTCATTAATCTCTCCTAATAGAATTTTTATTTTAGTTCTTCTTCTTTTTGTATAACTAGTTTTAAATCTCGCCAAAAATCAATTTTCTTACTTTCATCTCTTAGAAGCGCTGCCGGATGAAATGTTGGCATATATAGTATTCCTTTCTTTTCTATCCATTTTCCTCTAGCTGATGTTATCCCATATTCTTCGCCAAGTATATTTTTTAATGCTACACTTCCAAAAAGCACTATAATTTTAGGTTTTACAAGCATTACCTGATTTCTTAAATAATCCATACAGGCTGTAGCTTCATCATTTTCTGGATTTCTGTTTTGAGGTGGTCTACATTTTACAATATTTGCAATATAAACATTTTCTCTATTTATTCCTAAAGCTTCAAATGCTTTATTCATAAGTTGTCCCGCTTTACCTACAAACGGTTTTGCTTGAATATCTTCATCTGCTCCTGGACCTTCACCTATAAACATTACATTTGCATCTTTATTTCCACATCCAAACACTATATTTTTTCTGGTAGTACATAATTTACATTTGCTACAGTTTTTAATTGAATTTTCTAGTTCATTCCATGTCTCATACATTTATTATTTATTACCTCACACAATCTTCTAATAATTTAATTTTTACATCTTTTTTAGTATTTATTTCTGCCATTGTTCCAATTGGAATTACAGTTTTTCTTTCGCAATGTCCGAAATTATTTGATTTTATTATTGGAAAATCATAATCTCCATCTAGCACATCTAACAATATTTTTTCTAAAGCTATTTGACTTTCATGTTCATAATTTCCTACCCATATTCCTTTTATTTTATCAAAAACACCATTTTGTTTTAAATAATATAGATAATGATTTACAAAATTAGGATTTGATTCATATGCTAATTCTTCTATAAACAAAATTTTATCTGAGAAATCTACTTTATATTCTCCACAAACAAGTCTAGTAATTAAACTTAAATTACCACCAATTAAAATTCCTTTTGCTTGTCCAGGTTTTATTGTATCATATTTATCATCATTTGTGCCAAGTTCTAAACTTTTATCTTGGAATCTTTTAATTAATTCATTTGAAGAATATTTATCTATGCCTTTCCAATCAGATATAGATTTAAAATTCGGTCCATTGAATGTTACAAGTCCTGTTTTTGAATAAATTGCATTGCAAAGTGCTGTTATATCACTGTATCCACATATTATTTTAGGATTTTTCTTTATTAGTTCATAATCCAAATAATCAAATGTTGAATTACAATCATATCCTCCCTCAGCACAAATAATTGCTTTAACCTCATTATCTTTGAACATATTATTTATATCTTCTGCTTTTTGTCTTCCAGTTGCTCCATATCCTGTTGTATTAGTTTTTACATATTTTCCAAATTTTATTTTATATCCCAATTTTTCAAAAAATGTTTTTGAGCTTTCAATCTCTTCTATTTCATTATTTTTTATAATCTCAGATGGAGCAACAACTCCTATTATGTCTCCTGGTTTTATTGCTTGTGGTATCATAGTTTCCTCCTTAATTATATTAATTCAATTAACGCTATACTTCTTCCTGAATTTTCTTTTTCTGCTCTAAAAGAATGACAAATATTACTTTCACATACAGTACAAATCTTGCTATCTATTATATTTTCATTTTTTAGACCTAATTTTATTAAATTTTCAGTATTTATTCCTAAAGTATCAATATAATATTTAGTATCTTTCTTAGATATATATTTATCAATTCCGTCTAAATTTTTAAATTTATTATAGAACATATCTCTAACATCTTGGTCAACTTCAAAATGGCATTTTCTAATATGAGGTCCAATACAACAAATTAATTCTTCAGGTTTACAGTCATATTCTTCCATTAGTTTTTTTACTGTTTTAGATGCAATTTCTTGATACGTTCCCTTCCAGCCAGAATGAGTATTAGCAATTACATTCTTTACAGGATCATAAAATAGTAACGGTGTACAATCTGCAAAACATAAAGTTAAGGCTTTATTTTTACTATTTGTTACTAAGGCATCCACGTTATCAAATTTCGGATTATATATTCCTTCATCTCCATCAAATATTTTTTCTACTCTGTCTGTATGCGTCTGTTTAGGTCTGCATATATCTTTAGCCGAAATATCAAGTGTTTTACATATTTTATTATATGAGTCATCTACTTCTTTCTTTTTTTCTTTGTAGCTGTCATAACCTGCAAAGTTTAATGGTTTTAATGTAAAGCAATGAACTAATTCTTTATATTCTAATAATTTTCTAAATTGAATATATTGTACTCCATTTTTGTTTATATGTACAATATTTTCATTTGACAAGTCTTTCATAATACCTCCATTTAAATTCGTATTTTGAACAAGTTTTATTTTAAGCAAACATGATGGTTAGGTTTTGTGCCCACCCTTTCGTCCAACAAATATATTAATTATAATTTTTCTAAAATTTCATTTTTAGACGCATTAGGTATATAGTTATAATTATTATTACATAGTTTTGTGTCAAATCCGCAAATAGCCTTAAAATTACAAAAGTCACAAGCTGTTCTTTTATTTTTATATAAATAAACTGGTTTCTGTTGTATTACGCCATCTAGAATATTTTTTGCTATTTCTTTTATTGTGTTTTCTACCCTATTTTGTAATTTGATAAATTCATCCTTTTTTAAAACATTAGATTTTTTTTCACTTAAATTTCCATCTTTGTCTATATATGCCGGTATTATATTTGAGCTTCCTTGTGAAATTTTGTTATCCATCATTTTTACAACATTTATATCTCCTAATATAAGTCCATTCATTTTAAAGTTATTTCGTATTTCTTGTTTAAGTTGTTCATCTGTTATGTTTTTATTTTTTGCCTTTATTATTGGGTCTATTAAGCTAAAATATAGTGTTCCAGCTGGAATTGCCTCTTCCTTTTTGGATACAGCATCTAGATAAGTTAATAATTGGATTTGAATACCTGCTACAACTTCATTTAAATCTATATTTTTTACAGAAGATTTATAATCTATTATTCTTATATATTTTCCGTCTTTATTTTCTGCAATATCAACTCTATCTATTTTTCCTACAATTTGAACTTTCTTTCCATTTTCTAATTGTATTTCTATTGGTGCATACTGTTTGCCTTTTCCAAATTCTAGTTCAGTTCCAAGTACTTTAAAATCGCTATTTTTTAATGTATCTATAATATATGTAATAGCATTTATTATGACTTTTTTTAACCTTTTAGAAAGAATTATATATTTAGGAATTGTATTAAATATATAGTTTTTATTTAAAAGAAGCTTCTCATCTACTATTTTTCCTATTATTTTAGATATTTCTTCATTATCTATTTCTTTAATATTAATATTATTATCATTTACATAGCTAAAGAAATCGTCTATTACTTCATGCATAAATGTTCCGGTATCTAAACTTTGTAACTTCAGTTCTGTCCTTTCAGATAATTTTAAACCATATTTTAAGTAATATGAAAATGGGCATCTTCTATAGTTTTCGAGTTTTGATATACTTGTTTCTAATGTATTACCATATAATTTTCCTAAATTTTCTTTATTTATGTTTTCTGCCAAATTATTATATAAATATCCATTTAACATCTTGTTCAATTTTTCATTATATTGTACATCATTTTGGTATACATTATATAGTTCAAGCCATATATCATCAATTGGTTCTCCATCTAGGTATTTGCGTAAATTTATTAACAGTAAATCAAAATTAACCTTTTTATTTGATATATAACTCTTAGAATTAATTATATCGCTATCTTCTTCAAGATTAGGAAAAATCTTTTTTATTTTGTTAATTAATATTGACTTTCTAAGTCCTTTACCATCATTGTCTGAAGCTGAGTAAGATAGAAAAAGTTGTTCTTCAGCAATGCTAAAGGCTTTATATATATTAAAATTCTCATCATATATTTGCTCTTTTGTAGTTTTAGCAAGTTCAAGTCCATTTTCTTTTAGATATATTCTTTCATCATCACTAATAAATCCTTCGTTTTTACTATTACTTGGAAACTTTCCATCATTAAGTCCAATTATAAAAACTATTTTTTTATCTCCACTCCTGCTTCTATCTACATCTCCTACTATTACTTCATCTAAAGTTGCAGGTATTTTTCCTAAAGAAGAATTATTAAGTCCTGTTTTTAATAGTTCTATGTAATTTTCAAAACTTATTTTATCATCTTCAAATATTAATACTAGTTCATCTAATAGATCTATTAATAAATTCCAACTTGAGTTATAAAGATTAGCAAGTTCAATATTTCCATTCATTTCGAGGAAATCAACTTTTTTCTTCAACTTGTCTTGAATGCAGTTTTCTTCTAGTAATTTATAAATATTTAAGGTAATGTCTTTTACAGTTTTATTTTTTTCTAATGAATTTTTAAAACCTAAAAGTGGTGATATTATTCTATTTTTTATTTCTTCTAGCTTATTAATATCTTCTTTATTGTCTGTAATAATTTGCCAAGTTGAATTAAACTTTTTAAATCCACTTATTCCAAGTTTTTTACAATAGTTTTCGAAAATATATATTTCATCGTTTGATAAATCAATAAAACCAGATTTAGCATAATTAATAATTGAGTCCATTGACCAACTATTAGAGAAAACGTTTAATATAGATATTATATATCTAATTAAAACATTTTGATTTAAGTCTTTGTTTTCGTCTATAAATACCGGAATATCATATTTATTAAATATAGCTTTAATAAGGCTTGAATAATCTTCAATATCTTTTGTAATAATGCTAATATCTTTGTATCTAAATTTATTATCCCTTACCAGCTCTATTATATTGTTTGCAACATTTTCTATTTCAGAATAATTATTATTTGCAAGAAATAATCTAATATTACTTGAGTTATTAGTGTAACTTATAGGATTTACATTATATAAGTTTTCAGACAAGTATTTTAGCTCATCATTTTTGAATCTATAGTTTTCATTTAGTTCTATAGAATCTAAAATTTCGATTTTATTATTATGTGCTATTTTTAAAATATTTTGAGCTGTTTTTTTGTTTGCAATAAATATATCTGTTTCATTATTTGCTTTATATTCTAAAGAATCTGCACATATAGTAACAGTAACATTTAGTGCTTTTTTAAATAATTCTTCTATTATTCCATATTCTTGTTTTGTAAAACCTGCAAATTCATCAATATATATGTATGAATTTTCGAACATTGTGCTTTTGCATATTTTATTTTTTACAATTGTAAGCAATTCATCATCATCTAAAAACATATTTTGAATTTTATTATTAAAATCATCATATATTATTTTTATATCTTCTAATTTAAATTTTATATATTTATCTTGTAAAGTTTCACTAGTTTGTTCTAGCATATTGCTTGTAATATTATTCTTTTTTAACTCTGTAATCATTCTTAACGCTAAATCTATATTTTTGTCTGTTCTACCCAAGAAGTTTAAATTTTCTTTTTCCTTTTGCATAATGTTAGATAATAGCATGGCTTTTCCACTTTGTGATATGTTTTTTTGTTCTCCCATTCCACTTTCTGCTATTATTCTATATGCCATACGCTTAAATGTAATTACTTCTGCATTAACTACAGCTTTTTTTCCTGATAATCTCATTAAGTTTTTTTCGGCTGTAAAAGAAAACTGTTCTGGAGTTATTATATATACTTTTTTATTATCGTCTATTAAATTTTTTATCTCATTAAAACAAAAGCTAGTTTTTCCTGTTCCGCTTTTTCCATATATAAATCTTAAACTCATTTTTTTCACCAAAATTATTATAGCACACTAAGTCTATTTAGCCAAGTTTAATTAGCTTTGTGGACTAATAAATTATTTATATATTAATTGGCTATTAGCTTATTTATCTGCCAAAAAATAATAGAAAAGTGAGCAGGCACAAGACCTGCCCCCCTACAATACTAAAATTTGCTCTAAATTATAGTAAAAAATGAGAAATTTCCTACTAAATAAAAAAAGTGGCATAGCCACTTTTTTTATTTAATTTATCTATCAAATCCTTCTTCTTGTTTTTTAACAAAGTCTTTATATCCACTTGACATTGACTTTGGTCCTTTTTTATTTTTAAGCATCTCGTCTCTTGCTTTTTTTGCTTTAGAGACTGCATTTTCATGTTTTGACTTTGTAATATTATATCTTATAGAGTTTGTGCCATTTTTTTCTTCAATTTTTTTCATTTTAGTTTTCAATTTTTTTGCTTTATCTTTATTCTTAATATATTTACTCTCGTTCATTTTATATTGCTCTACAAAATTATTATGAGTTTTAGTATTGTGTAACTCAAATTTTTCTTTTTTTCTAACCGCATTTTGTAATTCATTTCCCTGTGGAACAGGTAATGCATTTTTATACTTATCTCCTAAACCAGGAAATCTTGATAGTATCTTTTTCAAGGTATAGAAAGGAGTTGTAGTAAAGTCTGTTCCTAAGTATTTATTATCTTTAATTAGGCTTCTATTTAATTGTCTAAATGTCTTTTCATTCATATATATTGAATTGCTTTCAAGCTTAACATTATATTCTATTGGCAGTTTATCTTTTTCTCCGCAATATACATCTAAAAAATCTTTCATAAGTTTCTTATCATTTTGAGCTAATAATAACTTTAATACTGCTGGATTTACCATTTTTATTATTTTTGAATAATCCTCTAAATCATTTTCTTTAATAAATTCCTTAGCCTCTTTTCTAAGACTTCTTTTATCTTGAAAAATTTTATCTAGATTAAATCCAAATGAACTATGTGTACCATTTTGCATTTCTTCTACAATTGCTTGATTACTATCAGAATCAATTATAAATTTTAAGTAATCTTGTTTTGACTGTGTCGGTTTTGGGCCCTGGTTTGGTTGGCCTTGGCTTGGTTGACCTTGGTTTGGTTGTCCTTGGCTTGGTTGACCTTGGCTTGGTTGGCCTTGGCTTGGTTGACCTTGGCTTGGTTGACCTTGGCTTGGTTGGCCTTGGCTTGGTTGGCTCTGTGTTGTTGGATCTACATTGCTTTTTGTTTTTTCTGCCTCTCTCCTAAACATTTCTTTGTATTCATCTGGAGTTAAATTTATTGAATTTAATTCTTCTTTAAATTCAGTGTATTGTTTTATTTTAGCATTTAATTTCTGTATATTATCTTTAATAGAATCTATTTGATCATATATTTCTTTCCACCCAAATTTGTTGTCATGACTTTCTTCTTTATAGAACTCTTGTAGTTCTATATTTTTCTTTTTTAACTCTAATTCTTCATCTGCAACTTCTCTCTTCATTGTTTCTATTTCCATAGTAATTATTTTGAAGTGATTGTCTGTACGAAAGAATTTCTTTGAGTCCTTTGCATCTTTTATTTCTTTATTTAATTCTGCATTTTCTTTAGACAAATTTTTTTCTTCATTTTTAATGCTTTTTTCTATCTGTTTCTGCAATGATTCCCTATCAATTTCAAATTCAGCATCTTCCCATGTTATATTTAATTGTTCATTTAATCTTTCTATTCTTAAATTAGATACTTTTTTATTTTGTTCAATTTTGCTCTCTAATTCAGATACTTTACTATCAAATCCATTATATTCGTCTATAAGTTTTTGAGTATTTTGAAATTCTTCAACACTTTTCATATGCTTTCTCCTTTTATTTACATAATATACATTAATTATATCATATTTTGATTATTTTGTAAATAATTTACTTTTAGTATAATGGATATTTCACTTTTATGCAATATAATTTACTGAATGTAAATAAAATGTAAAAAAATAGTAATACTATTGAAATATTTTGCTTTCTAATGCTCTTTCAGCTAATTTTGAATATCTTATTTTTTTATCTTTTATTTGTTCTTCTAGTTCCGGTAGTATTCCGAAATTTGCATTCATAGGTTGAAATTTTTCGTTTGGTGTTGATATGTATTTTGCTAAAGCTCCTATTACAGTTTCTTTAGGAAATATTATTTTTTTAGATTCTTCATCTCTTTGTAGTATTTTATTGTACAAAGCTACAGCATTAAGTCCTGCAACAAGTCCAGAACTTATAGATTCTACATATCCTTCTACTCCCGAAATTTGCCCGGCAAAAAATATATTATTATTTCCTTTAAGTTTATATGTTTCGTCTAACAATTTGCTGGAATTTATATATGTATTTCTATGCATAACCCCATATTTTACAAATTCCGCATTTTCTAGACCTGGTATTAAAGAAAATACTCTTTTTTGTTCTCCGAATTTTAAGTTAGTTTGAAAACCAACTATATTATATATTGTTCCTTCTGCATTATCTTGTCTTAATTGTACTAATGCATATGGTCTTTTTCCTATTCTTGGGTCATCAAACCCTACCGGCTTTAATGGACCATATCTTAAAGTATCTATTCCTCTTTTTGCCATTATTTCAATTGGCATACATCCTTCAAAAATTTCTCTTTTCTCGAAATCGTGAAGAGTTACTATTTGTGCGTTTATAAGTTCTTTGCAAAATTTTTCGTATTCTTCTTTATTCATTGGAAGATTAATATAGTCTTTAGCTTCTTTATTTTGCCTTTTTTTCCAGTTTTCAAGACTCTCATCTTTCTTCTTTTCTTGACTATATCTGTCTCCATAAAAAGCTATATCAAAATTTATGCTATCTTTTAGCACAATTGGGGCAGCAGCATCATAAAAGTATAGTTCATTTTCTCCTGTAAGTTCTAATATTTTCTTAGACATATTTTCAGACGTTAAAGGGCCAGTAGCAATAATTGTAATTGTGTCATCTTCTATATCTTTAACTTCTTTGTTTATTACTTGTATATTAGGATTACTCTTTATTTTTTCAGTTACTAAATTAGAGAATTGCTCTCTATCTACAGCTAATGCTTGTCCAGCAGGAACCGATACCTTATCAGCACATTTTATTAATAAAGAATCCATTTTTCTTAATTCTTCTTTAAGAAGTCCGCATGCATTTGTTAACAAATTAGATTTGAATGAATTACTGCATACAATTTCTGCCAAATTGTCATTTGAGTGTGCTGGTGAAAATTTTTCTGGTTTCATTTCATATAGTTTTACTTTTATTCCTTTTTTAGCAATTTGATATGCTGCTTCACATCCTGCTAGTCCACCACCTATAACATTAATATAATTTTTCATTATTTCTCCTTTTATTAGATTTTGAATTTATGTTTATTGCTAAATTATACTGGGCAGGCACAAGACCTGCCCCTACGTTTTGTTCACGTAATTTTAGTTTTCACGTAGTTATGTATTTGTAGGTCTTGTGCCTATCCTTTTGTCCCTTATGATTTCACATTAATCTATTCAAATAATTTTAATATATCTTCTTTAGATAATTTATTTAAAAACTTAGTATCTGTGCTAAGCATATTATCAATAAGTTCTTTTTTTCGTTGTTGTAAATCATATATTTTTTCTTCTATTGAATTTTTTGTAATTAATTTATATACCTGTACTTTTTTGGTTTGTCCTATTCTATGTGTTCGATCAGTTGCCTGATTTTCCACAGACAAATTCCACCAAGGATCATAATGTATTACCATATCTGCAGCTGTTAAATTAATTCCTGTTCCTCCAGCCTTTAAAGATATTAAAAATACTTTTATATTTTCGTCACTGTTGAATTTGTCTATAAGTTCAAATCTATCTTTAATATTTGTTTTACCTGTAAGTTTTATATAATTAACATTTTCTTTATTTAATTCTTTTTCTATTATTTTAAACATTGATGTGTAGCCGGAAAATAGTAATATTTTGTGTCCACTTGATATTCCAGTTTTTATTAGTTCAATACATTGGTTTAATTTTCCGCTTCCTGAATAATAATTATCTATAAAAAGAGATGGATGGCAACATATTTGCCTTAATCTGGTTAAAAGTGAAAGTATTTTTATTCTGCTTTGTTCAAAGCCTCTGCTTTCAATTTCTTCATATACTTCATCTCTTGCTTCAGCTAAATATGATAAATAAATTTTTTCTTGTTCTTCAACCATTTCATTATTTATTACTATAGTAGATTTGTCCGGTAATTCCTTTAAGACTTCTTTTTTAGTTCTTCTTAATATGAAAGGTTCTATAATCATTTTTAATTTTATCAACACATCTTCATTCTTGTCTCTGGTTATTGGTATTTCATATTCTTTTTTAAATTTTTTGTATGTAAATAAATAACCTGGCATAATAAAATCAAAAATAGACCATAATTCACTTAATGAATTTTCTATTGGTGTACCTGTTAAAGCAAATCTTGTTTGTGCATTTATTCTTTTTATTGCCTTTGAATTTTGAGTACTATTATTTTTTATATACTGTGCTTCATCTGCAATTATAAATCTAAAAGTATAATTGCATTTTTCATATTCTTCTATATCTCTTTTTAATAAATCATATGAAGTTAAAACTAGATCATAATTTTTTATTTCTTTTATTTTTTCTTTTCTTTCTTCTGCATTTCCATTTATTAAGAGAATTTTTAAACATGGAGCAAATTTTTCTGCCTCATTCTTCCAGTTTAAAGTAAGAGAACTAGGTGCAACTACTATAGAAGCTGCATTTTGTTCATTTCTTTCTTTGTTGTCTATCAACATTGCTAAAATTTGTATCGTTTTTCCTAAGCCCATATCATCTGCTAAAATTCCACCAAATTTATAGTGATCTAATATCTTAAGCCAGTTATAACCCACTTTCTGATAGTCTCTTAATACATTTTCTAAGTTTTGTGGAACAGATTTATTATTAAAATTATTAATATCGTTTGTAATCTTTTTGTATTCTAAATCTGTTTCAACCTTTATCTCTTTATGTTCTTCTAATAGTTTTTCAATATACATTGCTCTATTTATTGGTAAAACTATTTTACTATCAAGTTTTTTATAATTTACATCAATTCCATCTAGCAAATCATTTAGGACTTTTATATTTTGATTGTCCTCAAGAATAACAAAGCTACCATCTTTTAATCTATAAAATTTTTGTTTTAGTTTATACTTTTCAAGTACATCTTTCATCTCATCTTTATTTATTGGTAATTTACTAAAATCTATCTCTAATAAATTATTATTTACATGTACTGAAAGTGAAGTACGTGTCCCGTTTTTTATTTTCCTTTTACTAAATCTATCAGTTACATACAATTGAGCACATTGGTAGTAACTTTCAAGTTCTGAATTCATAAAATTAAAAATACTTTCGTCGTTTGTAATAATAAATCTTTTATTTTTATTATCTAGCATAAATCCTGTTTTTACTAATTTATCTAAGAATATGTTTTCCTCAAGTAAGTTTCTGTTAACATTTATTAATTTATTTGTAATAATAGGATTAAATTCTATGTTTTCATAGCAAAACTTTAAGTCTGCTATTAAATAGTTTCGGTTATCAAAGTCTAAAAAAAGTTTGATTATGAGTTTTTGTGGAATGCATTTTTCTATTTTTTTGTATAAGCTATCGCTTATTTTTAAGTTGTTTTTTATATTTGGATATACCAAACTAAAAAAGTTTGTTATATCTTTTTCTTCTAAATATATTTCATTTTTGTAATTTTTTAAAAATATTTTTAATACTTCATATTCTTTTTTTATAAAGTCTTTACTACATTTATATAAACCGTCTTTATAAAAAATATAAGTGTTATTTGTAGATCTAATTATATATTTAAAGTCATTAATATTTTCTTTTAACACAATATAAAATTCATTTTTAGAATTTTTCAATTCAAAATTTAAACTTAATTCTTTATTTTGATATTTCCCCTATTACATTCTTTAAACTATCATGGATAACTAAAGTAGCAAGATTATCATATGCAGTAGGAGTTTTATTGATTATAACTAGGTTTTTACCTTTAAATAGTTTTACTAGTCCGCTAGCGGGCTCTACTGTTAAAGATGTTCCAGCCACTATTAAAGTATCTGCATTATAAATATAAGACATTGCTAAATCGAAACATTCTGGGAGCATTTCACCATATAATACAACATCTGGTTTAATTATACCACCACACTTGCATACTGGTATATCATCACTATTAAATACATACTGACTATTATATTCTTTACCACATTTAATACAGTGATTTTTTTCTATTGTACCATGAATCTCAATAACATTCTTACTACCAGCCTTTTGATGGAGACCATCTATATTTTGGGTAATTATTGCTTTTAATTTTCCTTCTTTTTCTAACTTTGTTAAATAATAATGAGTTATATTAGGTTTAATACCTATAGTATTCATATTTCTTTTATAGAAATTATAAAACTCTTTAGGATTATTATAAAAACATCCTATACTTAAATAGTATTCTGCACTCTTTTCATATTTTTCTTTGTATAATCCATTTTCTCCTCTAAAATCTTTTAATCCACTATCAGTGGATACTCCAGCACCACCGAAAAATACTATGTTATTAGAACTATTTATAATTTCTTTTAATTTTATTAAATCTTTATTCATATTCTTACCTCTAATTTGATTATACTATATATAAACAATTTTTACAATTATATAATATTTTTGTCATAAGACCTTAGGCTTATGGCAACACTCTAAGACTACAGGCTTAGAGTGATTAAAAAGAAGAAACCTAAAATCTTAGATTTCCACTTATTATATCTTTTATATTTCTTAAATATATAGTAATAATACTTGCTTTTTCTATATCTTCTTTAACTGTAGCATAGATAGTAGAAATAATTTTATTGTCTTCTAGTATATCAATACTTCCTACTATGTCGCCTTTTTTAACAGGAGCAGTAATATTACCTATTTTGGTTTTGTAAGTAATATTCTTTATTTCATCACTCTTTTTATTAAGAATAGTAATGTTTTCTTTAGGAATGATTTCAGTAGTTAACTTTTTACCTAACTCTACTTCTCTTTTTTCAATGGTAGTCTTTTCATCTAGTATTGTTTGGACCATATATACATTAAAACCATAATCTAACATTTTAGTGGTATCAGCACTTCTTTTATTTGTATTTTCTTCCTTCATAACTACAGTAATAAGTCTCATACCATCTTTCTTCATAGTAGCAGTAAGACAATATCCAGCCTCATTTGTAAAGCCTGTTTTAAGTCCATCTACGCCTTCTTTAAATCTTACTAGTCTATTTGTATTGACAAGCCAAAAAGGACTCTTTGTATCTTTTCTTAGGTAGTCTTCATAAGTTGAAGTAAACTCTAGTACTTTTTCGTGTTTAACTAGTTCTTTGGCAATTAAACTCATATCATATGCCGAAGAATAGTGGTTGTCAGCGGTAAGCCCTGTAGCATTGACAAAGTTAGTGTTCTTTAGTCCTAGGTCTTTTCCTCTAGTATTCATTCTTTTTACAAAGGCTTCTTCACTACCTGAAATACGCTCTGCTAGTGCGACTACGGCATCATTTCCTGAGGCGATGGCTACTCCTTTTAGTAAATCTGTTACTGTCATTTTTTCTCCTGCTTTTAGGAATATTTGACTACCTCCCATACTTGATGCTCTCTCGGAAGCGGTTACTTCTTCATCCCATTTTAGGTTGCCACTTTCAATTTCTTCCATAATAAGAAGCATACTCATCATCTTGGTCATGGAAGCAGGGGCTAACTTTTCATCTTTATTCTTTTGGAATAATATTTCGCCAGTAGAAGCCTCTATCATAATAGCACTCTTGGCATTTGGTGCAAGGTCTTCTGTTTCTGCTCTTACTATGGGAATAAACATAAATAAAGAGATAAATATTAATATTTTTTTCATTGTAAATCACCTAGTAAAAACTATGCTAATATATGATAAAATATTAATACTTATCTTATGATTCTATTTTAATATATCAATTACTTCTTTTTTAGTAATTAAGCTGGTATCTTTGGATACTCTATATTCATAAATATATCTTTGTCCGTTTTCATCAGGAGTGCCATAGACTTCTTCAAGTCGATATACATATTTTATTATTATACTCCCTTACATATATCTTCTTGTATTTGTTCTAATCCTCTTTTATCTGTTTCTTTAATCTCTACTAAGGTCCTTAAACTATTATCACTTTTAATAAGATTATTAAAACTATTATATTTTAATACATCATCAATATCGTTTATTTTATCTTTAGTAATTCCTCTTAAAGAATAAGTAAACTCATAGTATTTATTAACTTCTAGATTTTTCTTTTGCTCACTACTTATTTTATGAGCATAAGCACCATGTACTAAAAATTGGTCTAATACTACATAAGACATTTCTGGTACTTCTGCTATATAATTATCAAGTAAATCTACTACTCTATATGTTTTAGTAAAAGAACAGTCGTAATATGTTTCTTTATTATCTTTATTAGTAGTAGACTCTACTTCTTTTGCATTATTATTCTCTTTAAGTAATTTATCGTTTTCTAAATGTAAATAAATATTACAGCCTATTAGTCCTAATATTACTACTATAGATATAAGTAGTAGTCTTTTATCAGTATTCATTTTATCACTCTCCTATTTCTAACTATACTATATCATATTTACTATAATTATACAACAATATTTTAAAAATTAGGTATATGTAATAACAAAAAATTAATCCTAACGTAAACTATATTAGATATCACAAAGGAGGTATATTTATGTATTATTATGGTGGATATTCTGGAGGATATAATACAGGTAGTTGTGGATGCAATAATACTATGAATTATTCTTATCCAAGTTATGGATATGGATATAATAACTATGGATATAGTAATAGTGCCGCTATTGTATTAGTGTTATTTATATTACTTGTTATTATAATTGGTACTAGAATTGCTGCTTAATATATAAAGGGATATGTTCCCTTTTTTTCATATTCATTATATCTATTATATTTAGGGTGAAGTGCTTTCTAACTTAGATAAATGTAAGTAAAAAGAAAGTAACTAGTACTCTCTTTATATTATTTCCATACAATATTTACTGTTAATGTTTTAGATTTATGTCCTACTTTGTCTACAAGATATATTTCATCTTTTACAGAATTGCTCATACATGTACAATTGTCAGCATTACCATAATAACACTTTTTTGTACAAGTTTTACCACTTGAATTATATGAAGTTAAATAGTAATAATCCTCTTCACCTGCTGCTGTTATTTTCAAAGCCTCAAACATATCTCCATCATTTTCTTTAATATATTTGCCAAACCAGTCCTCACCCCAGAATCTATATTTTAATTTAGAGTATGAGCTAGTATTTTTTCTATAAGCAGTAATAGTACAAGATTGATCTTCAATAACATTTCTATCTATATTGCCAGTACAATATGGTGTGTTAGTTCCTTTTTTTATACAACAATCTGTTTCTATATCTTTAATGTTGGTCATTCCTGACAAATCTAATTCATTATTAGTAGTCTTAAGAATATAAGCAATTGGTGTATTAGGAGGAGCTAAATCTAACCTAGTATTACATTCTACTATTCCATTTTCTCCTGTAGGCGTAGACCATTCTGGCATTTGGTTAGAAGAAATATGTCCACTCTTATCCATAGCATATATTCTAATCATATTTGTTTTGGCATCAGTTACATAAATAGTATCATTGGTAGATTTAAAAGTAATTGGATCAAAATAACTTTTGTTATAATAAACAGCATCTAAATCTCCATCTGCATCTGTAACCTTAATTCTTACTCTTCCGTTAGTAGCACTAAGTTCATATCTATCATCAGAATATACATTATTACAACTTATTATTGGAACATTATATGTATATACTGCATAAAGAGTAATGTTTGAATTTAATGTTATTTTATCTCCGGCTACATATTCATCTCCGGTACCATCTTCTTTAGTGTTCCATTTATTGGCAAACTGATTTCCTGCTTTAATAGGTTTTGTAGATGTTACAGTAACTGTTGTTCCAGCTTCTACGGTTTGACTTGCTATTGTAGTACCACCTAAAGTATTGTAAGTTAATGTATATTTTCCAATCTTTGTTATTGGATAATAAGTCTTACTATTAATTACATCTGTTTTATTAGTATTTGCATTCCATATTGAGGTTGTAGCACTACTACTAGTATTCCATCCTACTACAGTATAACCACTTCTTACTATACTAGGAGATTTAACAGTACATTTGTCACCTTTCTTATCTACCATACATAATTTAGATATATCAGTGGTTTTTCCATCAATACTATCAGCAGTTCCTTTTTTGAATATAGTTTCATATATATCAAAAGTTTTATTTCCATTATTACAATTTCCACTCTTATCACAAATGGTTGCTGATACTTTACTTGATTCACTATCTGAATCAGTTTTAGTATTGTATGTTAAGTTAACAACCTTACTAGTAGTTTCGTATAGAGTGCCTGCTACCACACTTGTAGTATCAGCTCCAGTGCATTTACTTTTATCATTATTTGTACATGCTTTTATTGAAACATCACTAGTAGCATTTTTATTTGATGTAAAATAATATTTTGCTTCTCCTTTTATATTATTTATATTAGTATTATAATCAATTTTTACTTTAATATCAGCTTTGATTAAACTTATATTAGGAGCATTTACTTTGGTTGTTTTTGGCTCATATACATCAGAGCAACTACTACTTCCGGCTTTAGTGGTATTACATACTTTTACATAATATGTTTTTTCATCTTCTAATGTATTATCTTGATTAGGTAAATTACATACCATTTCTCCTTTATCGTTGGTAGTAATTATACCTTCTTTTTTCATACTACTAGATGTATTGCCATATAGACAAGTTCTAGTTTCTACTACTAGGTTTTCATCTCCTATTACATCTGTAATTGTCATATTAGTAATTTCATCGGTATAGAATTTGCCTCCGCCAATTGTAGGTTTTTGGGTAACTTTTTCGTTAAGAATATTACCTGTACAAGCACCATATATTATAGCTTTCTCGGAACAATTACCTGTCTTTACATCACATATACTTTCTTCGTCTAAAAGTATAGGATTACTTTTAGTAAGAGTTGCTAAATCTTTTCTTATTCCTACATAAGTACTTTTATTTATTGGATTTTCTAGATTAGCAGATATATTTTCAAAATTAATATCATTATCTAATAATCCTTTATTTTGGAGTTCACCAATTGTAATACAGAAGTATTCTCCTTCATATCCTTTTCTATTATCAATTCTATTCCAATAATCTTCATCGTTATTTTTCTCTTCAGCATAAATAGAAGCTGTCTTTTCAATACTCGAAGTCGATATACCACTTCCTTGTTTTTTGGTTTCTTTTATTATACTGATTACACCAAAAGTAATTCCTCCGATTACAAGGGCTATTATTACAATTGTTCCAAGTAATTCAACTAATGTAAAACCTTTTTTATTCATTTACATCACCACCATTTTCTTCAAGACTTGGATCATATCCTGCACCACCAGACATAGCATTATCTGAAGAATCTTTTATTACTGACTTATCTTTTTTATTAAAAATAAGCTTAGTGATATAATTATCATTGTTATCTTTTACTGTTGCTATAAAATCTTCATCATTTTCTTCAATTGTAATTTTATAATCTATATCATTATATATTAAAGTAGCATATTCATAAACTGTATCACGATTGAAGACTACTTCTGGTGGTGGAGTACTATTATTGTTATTATTATTACTATCATCTTTTTTATTGACAATTAAAACAATAATGACTCCAACTATTACAATTACCAAAATAATTGTTAAAAGTGTTAATATTTTTGTTTTTTTATCTTTCATATTTCTCCCTACCTTTCTACTATTATTATACAATATCTTGATAAAATGTACAAGTTTATCTTTCATTTTTCTTCTTTTACTATAATAAAATCATATACTATAAAAATAGCAGTTTTTGTACTCTGCTATTTTTACGATACTTACTACTTAAATTAAAGTACTTATCTAATATTAATCCCATACATAATTTATTGTTAATGTACTTGATTTATTGCCGACGGAATCTATGGCATATATTTCTTTTTTTGTGGAATAGCTGTTGCATGAACATTTATCAGTTGTTCCTGTAGTACAGGTACCTGAACAATAAGTTCCATTAGCTTTATAATCTTTATAATAATATTTGGCTGTTCCACTACATCCAGTGTAAAAGAATCCAAGACCAGAAGTGCCATCTTCGGCTGAAAAACTATAGTGGAATTGTGCATTAGCATTTTTATTCCTTTTTGTAATTGTAAAAGTACAAGATTGATCTTTATCTGTTCTCCTGTCCATACCGAAAGGACAACGCATTTTTCTAACACTGCTATCGAAATAGCAACAATCTGTTTCGACACTTGCTACGTTTGTAGATTCGGAAAGATCATAACTACCATCTTCATTTTTAGTTAAATAAGGAATAGGTGTATATGGAGCTTGCTGATCTATCATTGTTACACACATTGCACTTGAAAATTCTTCTTCTCCATCTAATTTAATACTAAAACAATCATCACAAGGAACGGATTTATGGCCACTTTTATCAACTGCGGACGCAAGAATCCAAAATGATTTTGCATCGCTAATAGTAAATGATCTTGATGTAGTACTAAATGACGTTATTGGATCTTCAAAATATTTGTTATAATAAATCGTACTTAAATCGCCATCAGCATCTTCTGCCCAAATCTTAGTCCTGCCACTGGTAGCACTCCATGAATATGGTGTATTAAGAGTATGATAACAACTTATTATTGGAGAATTATAAGTATATACTGCATAAAGAGTAATGTTTGAATTTAATGTTATTTTATCTCCGGCTACATATTCATCTCCGGTACCATCTTCTTTAGTGTTCCATTTATTGGCAAACTGATTTCCTGCTTTAATAGGTTTTGTAGATGTTACAGTAACTGTTGTTCCAGCTTCTACGGTTTGACTTGCTATTGTAGTACCACCTAAAGTATTGTAAGTTAATGTATATTTTCCAATCTTTGTTATTGGATAATAAGTCTTACTATTAATTACATCTGTTTTATTAGTATTTGCATTCCATATTGAGGTTGTAGCACTACTACTAGTATTCCATCCTACTACAGTATAACCACTTCTTACTATACTAGGAGATTTAACAGTACATTTGTCACCTTTCTTATCTACCATACATAATTTAGATATATCAGTGGTTTTTCCATCAATACTATCAGCAGTTCCTTTTTTGAATATAGTTTCATATATATCAAAAGTTTTATTTCCATTATTACAATTTCCACTCTTATCACAAATGGTTGCTGATACTTTACTTGATTCACTATCTGAATCAGTTTTAGTATTGTATGTTAAGTTAACAACCTTACTAGTAGTTTCGTATAGAGTGCCTGCTACCACACTTGTAGTATCAGCTCCAGTGCATTTACTTTTATCATTATTTGTACATGCTTTTATTGAAACATCACTAGTAGCATTTTTATTTGATGTAAAATAATATTTTGCTTCTCCTTTTATATTATTTATATTAGTATTATAATCAATTTTTACTTTAATATCAGCTTTGATTAAACTTATATTAGGAGCATTTACTTTGGTTGTTTTTGGCTCATATACATCAGAGCAACTACTACTTCCGGCTTTAGTGGTATTACATACTTTTACATAATATGTTTTTTCATCTTCTAATGTATTATCTTGATTAGGTAAATTACATACCATTTCTCCTTTATCGTTGGTAGTAATTATACCTTCTTTTTTCATACTACTAGATGTATTGCCATATAGACAAGTTCTAGTTTCTACTACTAGGTTTTCATCTCCTATTACATCTGTAATTGTCATATTAGTAATTTCATCGGTATAGAATTTGCCTCCGCCAATTGTAGGTTTTTGGGTAACTTTTTCGTTAAGAATATTACCTGTACAAGCACCATATATTATAGCTTTCTCGGAACAATTACCTGTCTTTACATCACATATACTTTCTTCGTCTAAAAGTATAGGATTACTTTTAGTAAGAGTTGCTAAATCTTTTCTTATTCCTACATAAGTACTTTTATTTATTGGATTTTCTAGATTAGCAGATATATTTTCAAAATTAATATCATTATCTAATAATCCTTTATTTTGGAGTTCACCAATTGTAATACAGAAGTATTCTCCTTCATATCCTTTTCTATTATCAATTCTATTCCAATAATCTTCATCGTTATTTTTCTCTTCAGCATAAATAGAAGCTGTCTTTTCAATACTCGAAGTCGATATACCACTTCCTTGTTTTTTGGTTTCTTTTATTATACTGATTACACCAAAAGTAATTCCTCCGATTACAAGGGCTATTATTACAATTGTTCCAAGTAATTCAACTAATGTAAAACCTTTTTTATTCATTTACATCACCACCATTTTCTAGTTCAGGACCACTTGATACTCCAGATGACATACCTGCTTCGGAAGTATCATTTGCTATTGATTTATCTGTTTTGTTAAATGTTAATTTAGCGATGAATTTATCATTAGAATCTCTAACAACTGCTACAAACTCTTCATCATCTTCTTCAATAATAATTTTATTATCACTACTACCATATAGATTCTTCATATAGTTATTTACGAAGTCATAATCAAAAACTATACTATCGATGATATCTTTATTATCATCAAGATTATCTTTTGCGTTATTAGAACTATCTTTTTTATTAATTATTAATATAGTAATAACTCCTCCTATTACAAGTATCAAAAGAATTGTTAAAAATGTTAATATCTTTGTTTTTTTATCTTTCATATTTCTCCCTACCCTTCTACTATTAGTATACAATATCTTGATAAAATGTACAAGGTATAAAGAACTTTTTTAATGTCTATTTGTTCAACTGTACAAAAATATGTTTCATTTTTACTCTTTTTATGGTAATATATATAAAGAGAAAGGGAAGATGTATATGTTAAGGACTAAAGATATATTAGATGAGAAAGATCCAAGAGTTAGAGCAAAGAATACAAATATAGAGTTTCCATTAAATGAAGAATATAAAAATATAATACCAGAAATGTTAAAACATTTAAGATATTCACAGATAGATAGATTAGCCAAGAAGTATGAATTAAGGCCTGGAATGGGACTTGCGGCTCCTCAACTTGGAATAAATAAAAACTTTTTTGTAGTCTGCTACGAAGTAAAAGAAGGAAAGTTTGAGGATTACATTCTTATTAATCCTAAAGTAATATCATATTCTGAAGAAATGATATATGCTGGCGAAGGAGAAGGATGTCTTAGTGTTAATAGAGAGGTAGAAGGTATTGTACCAAGACATGCTAGGATAACAGTAGAGGCTTATGATATGGATGGGAATCTAAGAAAATATCGTGTAAGAGAAGAATTGGCAATAGCCTTTCAACATGAATTAGATCACTTAAATGGCATCTTATTTGTAGATTATATTGATCCTAAAAATCCATATAAAGATTCAGACTTATATAGAGAAATATAAAAATATGCTATGTTTTAGCATATTTTTTTAACTTTACTTCTATATTTTTTACTTTCTTTATAATTATCTAAACTATCAGTTAATAGATAATTATATACTTCCTTACAAATAATACCAAGTTCTTCTTCTCTACTACCATAATAAATAATATTATTAAGATTGGTAGGAATACAAAACTTATTATCAAAACTAAGTTCAATTCCCCAAGGATAGTAAAAATTATTACCAACTATAAAGGGAGAATTGTTATTATGTAATAAATGAAGTGCTTTTCTAACATCAGAAATACTACATTTACCACTAGGAGGAATATTTTGAATATCTTCTTTTTTTCCGAGTACTATAACTCTTCCATCACGACTTGTCCATTCTTTATGATTATCATTGATAACTCCTTCACCATAATCACTAATAATGTATTCACGAGTAATATACTCATCTGTATTAAATAAAGATATTACTTTAATTACTCTCTCCCAAGATTCATTTACTTCTACCATACTACTACTCTATCTTTTATTTTAGAACTAAGTAAATAACTAATGCAAGTGCTAAAACAAATATAGAAGATAAAATAATAAGTACTCTCTTGCTAATATTTAAGAAACCTTGTTTATTCATACTATTAAGTAAATTAATTTTAAACATATCTCTATCAGCATGACTCTTAGATACCATAACACCTTTATAAGTAGTAAGTTCCTTTTGATGTCCTTCCGATAATATTTCTTCTGGAGTTATTGTATCAAGCATTATTAATTTTTGATTTTCATACAAAGTATAATGAAGAACAATATCTCCATGAACTTTAGCAAACATCCTGTCAGTAGGAAGTTTAAGTTCATATTTAACAATACCTTCTTTACTATTCTTAGATACAATAACTCCGACAAAGTTACCGTCTCTTAAAGAAGGAACATAATCAAATATAAGTTTCTTATAAGCAAGCATATTATATTTTTTTAATGATCTTTCAATCTTTTTAAACTCATTTTCATTCAAATATTCAACAACATACGAATGCATTCTCTATCACCCTAAAAATATTGTACTACATTTTAAATATTTTTTAAAGAGAGTTTACATAAAAAACTAAATTATTTGTCACATTTATTAATTTTCTTTTTTATTCTTATAGTATTTTTATCAATAGAGTTATTGTCATTACTGAAAAATAACATAAAATTGTTAAACTCTTCTAGTCTCATACTTGATATTTCTTTAAATGTAAAACACTTTTTTAAACTGGTATAGTATTCACTAGAAGATTTAACACTACTATTAAGTAATACTTTTCTTTCTAGTTCCCTTATTCTAGTCTTTAATAATTCTAGTCTATCATTACCTTTATCAAAAGAAATATTTCCTCTATAGACATTCTCTAAAAGACTAGTAAACTCACGTCTTGCTTCTTCTAGCAACAAAGAAAAACTGTTAGGATTCTCTTTCTTATCAGTAGAATCTAAAATATCAAATAACTCTTCTAACGCTTCTTCATCATTATTAAGTATTTTATCTATTAGATATACTTCTTTAGGATAAATATATTCATCATATTCATATAAATACTTAGTAGTACTATATCTACTATTACCTATTTTAATTTCTTTATATGAAAAATTAAACATATTACTTTTATATACTTCATCAGGACTACTACTAGATCTATATTTATAGTGTTCTATTAAACTACAATTATAAATAATATCATTTCTAACATTATTTAGTTTATCATTATCAATAATAACGATATTTTTTACTATTAATCCATCTCTATTTACATTATAATAATACATAACACATTCCCCCTACCTAACTAATTATTTTCCTTTTTGATTCTTTTAATAGATTTATAGAACTCTTTTTCATTATATATTTGATAGTTAAAGAAATTAAGTACTTTATCTACATCTTCCATTGCTATCATATCAATAGGATTATAGGTAAATAATGCTCTAAGACTTTTATAATATAAAGAAACAGGCTTTTGATTTACATTAAGAAGAGTATGCTCTTCTAAAGACTTTTTCTTATCGTTAAGATTCTTAACTTTAGATATTATTTCAACTACATCTCTATCTGAAGATAATAATTCTTTAATTTCTTCATCAATTAAATTAATTTCTCCAATTGAAGATACTCCAATATTAAGTTCACTATCATTATTTAAGATATCAAGTAAACAGATTAAACTATTACTTTCTCCTTTGATAATACCAGTAAGTAAACTAACTATATATGGAGGCTTATATTCGTAGTAGGAAACTAAGTATTCATCTAAATCTTCAGCATATCCTTTTCCATATTTAATACCAACTTTTTTATATTTATAATTTCTAATAAACTCTCCATCACATAAAATATTAGGGTAAGCACATTTATATTCATGATAGAATATTTCACTACATTCATTAATTAGTTTACTTCTCATCTCAGTTAACTTATTATAATCAAAAAGTATTTCATTTTTAATAATATAAAACATACCATTATTTTGCGTAACCTTATAATAAATCATATATATCACCAATTTTCCTTTCCCTTATTATATCATTACATTTAAATACTTGCAATAATATAAATAATGTATTATAATAAAAACTACAAAAAGGAGGAATATTAAATGAAAGATATATATTATGAGGGAGATTTAAGTAAAGATATAGAAAGTATAGATAATGATTTTAATTTTTGGAAAAGTATGGGAATTAATTTCTTAATAAAAATAGTAGCATTTACAATAATGGGAATTATAGCATTAAAGTTAAATATCTTAACAAGTACTAGTATTGTAAAGTATATAGTACTTTGTACTGTAATTGGAACTACTACTACAATTGGGGAGACTATTCATAATAAATATAGGCATATAAGTGATGTAAGTACCGCTAATAAGAATATTAATTCACTTGTTAATACATTAAATGAAAATGGATTATCTACTAGTAAAGATAAAATAATAGATGCTGAAATAACTGAAGAAATAACAAATAGTAGAACTAAAGGTAATGATGGAAAGTTAGTTTCTAAAAGAAAAAAGATAATTGAATACTTTTATTTACTAGATAATGAAGATCAAATTAAAGTATTAAAACAAATTAAAAATGAAGTAATTAAAAATAAAGAAAAAATTAGTGTAACATCTATGCAAATGTTAGAAGAAGAAGATTTGAAGAAAATAGAAATACCAGTTAGAAAAACTTTAGTATTAAGAAATGATGATTAAGAGGTAAAGATGAAAGATATAAAATATGATAGTGATTTAAATACTGATATACATTTTTTAAATGAAGACTTTCCTAAATTAAGAAGAAAAAGTTTAAAGAATGGTTTTATAAGTAGTAGTACATTTACTATAATAATGACAATATATATTTTGATAACTAATATGGAATTAACTCTTACAACAAGTATAGCATATTTTGTAATTAATTGTTTACTAGGATGTAGTAATTTTATTATAAGTAGTAAAAGATTTGAGGATATAATAAAATTAGGTAAATTAATATCTGAAGTAAAAGTAGCAGAGTTAATTCAGGAATTAAGTGAAAATGATGTTGAAATAAGTAAAGAAAATCTTATGGACTGTGAAATTAACAATAAACGTGAATTTAACCTTGTAGATATAAAAGATAATGAACTTGCTGTCTGTGTAATTGAAACGAATTCTTTCTATTTATTAGATAATCAAGAAAAAATAAGAGTATTAAAA
>OIZL01000221.1_pt1 | contig 49011 bp, 40 predicted proteins | sample 1588541 | NCBI WGS metagenome assembly OIZL01 (sample SAMN03283285) | human gut metagenome | biome: human-associated habitat; material: feces | host: Homo sapiens | place: Peru | collected 2012 | reverse complement strand
GGATAAACGCTGAAGGCATCTAAGCGTGAAGCCGACCTCAAGATAAGATCTCCCATCCGAAAGGAGTAAGACCCCATGAAGACCACATGGTAGATAGGCCGGAGGTGGAAGTGCAGCAATGTATGCAGCTGACCGGTACTAATAGGTCGAGGGCTTGATCGAAGCGAATTGAAAGGTATGCAGTTTTCAAGGTGCGTTGAAAACACACCATAACCATTCCGGTGGTTAAGCTAAGGGGTACCACCTGTTCCCATCCCGAACACAGAAGTTAAGCCCTTGTACGCCGACAATACTTGGCTGGCGACGGCCCGGGAAGATAGGTAGCTGCCGGATACCACAAAAGCAAACAGCACGCAGAAGCGTGCTGTTTGCTTTTGTGCTGATCTACAATTACTCATCTTCTCAAGCCTAACTCCGCTCAAGCGGCTGGCGACATTGCGCAGCCGACCGCCTCCTGCGGACGGGGGAGGAAGAAGCCCAGCGAAGAAAGAGGCATGAGGAGCGAATGCGATACCATGCGACTATTCTGAACCGCGGACACGGAATTCCTATCACATATTTCTCTTTAGCGCCTCGATATGTTAAATCACTGCCACGGCGAATTACAACGCACTGAGTGACAATTTCGCCTAAAACGCGTGGGCAAAAGCCTTCCGGTGCTTCACATTCAAAAACAGAATGTATCGCCTGCTTCTAATCCGAGCCGCAATTCCTGGCATTGCCGTCGATTACTTAAGCGTAAATAGCTAATCCCCTATAATCGTTTATTCTTTTTTCATTACGAAAACCCTGTTAAATGAATAATGAATAGTGAATAATGAAAAACGAATGATACAAAAAATCCTGCCAACGAATGTCGGCGGGATTTTTTGTTTTGGCGCGCCCAGCAGGATTTGAACCTGCGACCTACCGGTTCGTAGCCGGGCACTCTATCCGCTGAGCTATGGGCGCAATGCACACTCTTCAAACGCGCTTAGTTATTGTAGCGCAAGTTTTTGCGGATGTCAACATCAATTAGCATATTTTTTGATCGAGTCGCTGAAAACTCAGTACTCAACAGCCTCGTTCATGGGCAGCTCAAGCAGCTCGGGATTCTCAAGCAGCTTTTTGAAGAGCCTAACGGTCTTGGCGTAATAATAACCATCGGCTATGCGCTCGTCTATGGTAAGGCCAAGGTCAACGGTCTCATGCATTGAAACGTTGCCGCTTTCATCGTAAACGGGCGTCATTTTCTTTTCGCCTATAACGCAGAATATAGAGCATGTGCCCCAGTTGGTAAGATGATGATAGCCGCACTTTAGCTTTATCGAGCCCAGATTGCTCAAAAGCGCAGATGAATAGTATGGGTCTGAGCCTATAAGGAACTCAGGGCACCAGCCGTGATTGTCCAGCTTTGTTATAAGGTATACCAGGAACTTTGCAAGGAACCTCGGCATCTTGTTCAGTATATCCATGCTGTCGCTCGAGCGGTCAAGCTCGTCGCTGCGGCAGGAGGATATCTGCTTGTAAAGCTTTGCCCTCAGCGAGTCTATGTTGTCCTCCGGGTCGGCATAGACTATTGCCAAAGCCTCGGCCCCGTTGTCGCTGAAAAGCTTTTTGACCACGAATGCCGCGGATATTGCGTGGCGCTGATACATATTCTTGTTGGCTATGAAGCGGTTCATCTTCGGCCTTAATGTTATTGTCTTAAGAAGAGCCGCAACTATAATGTGAAACATGGTGAAGGGGAAGTCAGTCTCGCTTTCGTTACGCTTAGCCACATAGTCGTTTATGCTGGTAATGTCTATGCGCTCCGAAATGTAGGCTTCGTTATCGCAGCGGTTGGGATAGATGAGCGGCACTATAAAGTGCATCGGGTCAAGCTCGCGCAGTAGCCTTCCGTCCTTGCGGTCGCCAAGGCGGCGTTTGGGTTTTTCCATTGAATTAGTCCTCCGGATAATGATAAAAAATATATGGATATTTAATATAATACCACGCTTTTTTGCGCTGCGCACCTGCTTTTTTGGCTGATATACGACAAATTTGGACATAATGCTCAAACAAACTCAAAAAACTGCCCGTAATAACGGCGGCACAGGCCCCCTTTAAGCGCACAAAGCTGACGGCAACGGCATTTTCTTCTTATATTTATTTACCGCTATTGAAGAAACCGCATTTTTATGGTAAAATAAATCATGCTTATTGAGCGGCTGAAACTCAATGATTTTCGCAACTATGAATCGCTTCTGCTCCGTCCTGACAGCGGCCTGAACGTTATTGTCGGTGAAAATGCTCAGGGCAAGACGAACGCTGTGGAAGCAATTTTTTTGTGTGCCTTCGGCAGGTCGCACAGGACCAGCAAGGATGCGGAGCTTATCAAAAACGGAATGAGCGGCGGCTATGTCGGCCTTGAGCTTAAGGGCCTCAGCGGCAGCCGGATAATTGAAATTAAGCTCAAATTTGGCGAGCGTAAGCAGATATTCATTGACCGGCTAATGGCGAAGCGCACGGGCGAGCTTATGGGCGCGCTGAACTCGGTCATGTTTTCTCCGGAGGATCTTGAGCTTGTTAAGGGCTCTCCTGCTGAGAGACGCAGGTTCATGGATATGGAGCTTAGCCAGCTGCGGCCTGCGTATTATTACACGCTGCAGCGCTACAACGCCGCGCTTAAGCAAAGGAACGCGCTGCTTAGGCCGGATATAGCCAAGGACGCTGCCGAGCTTAGGAAAGAGCTTTATATTTGGGACGAGCAGCTTAGCCGGACGGGGGCCGAAATAATGCGCATGCGCGCAGAGTTTGCATCAAGATTGAGCGTTATTGCGGGCCGGCTGCACAAAAGCATATCAGGCGAAAGGGAATCGCTTTTCGTCAGGTACGCGCCCGATGTAAGCGTAGAAAGGCTTGGCGGCGGAGATGCTCAGGCGGCTTTGGCGGAGGCGCTTTATACCGGCGCTATGGATGATATAAGGCGCGGCTACACCGGCTCCGGGCCGCACAGGGACGAGCTTGAGCTTAGCCTCAACGGCGCCAATGTGCGGATATACGGCAGCCAGGGCCAGCAGCGCACGGCGGCGCTAAGCCTTAAGCTGAGCGAGCTGGAGCTTATAAGGGCCGAGACGGGCGAAAGTCCGGTGCTGCTGCTTGACGATGTTTTGAGCGAGCTGGACGAGCCGAGGCAGCGGGCGCTGCTTGAGGCAATGAGCGATTGTCAGACGTTCTTGACCTGCACAACGCTTGAAGGGCTAAAAAGGGCCGGATTGAGGGGCATAAACGCGTGGCGCTGCGTGGACGGAACGCTTGAAAGGGAGCGGTAGTGGCAAAACGCGGCAGGAAATAACGAAAACCGGCTATATAATGTTTTATTTGCAATAATTTGGTCTAACAGATAAGGAGTGAACTGAGCTGATGAGCAACCACACCAATTACGACGCCTCCCAGATACAGGTTTTGGAGGGGTTGGAGGCCGTAAAGCGCAGGCCTGGAATGTACATAGGGTCAACGGACTTCCACGGGCTGCATCACCTTGTAAAGGAGCTTGTGGATAACGCCATAGACGAGGCTATGGGCGGCTACTGCAACCATATCGAGATCACCATACATGGCGACAACTCCGTCACCGTTACCGATAACGGAAGGGGCATACCTGTGGATATGCACGAAAAGATGCATAAAAGCGCGCTTGAGGTGGCGCTCACCGTGCTGCATGCGGGCGGCAAGTTCGGCGGCAGCGGCTACAAGGTGTCCGGCGGGCTTCACGGCGTGGGCCTGAGCGTTGTCAATGCGCTTTCAAAATGGCTCATAGCGGAGGTGAGGCGCGACGGCAAGCTGTATTATCAGGAATATGCCTATGGCGAGCCTAAGGCGCCGGTTAAGCCCATAAAGGACATTCCGCAGAACGTGAGCGGCACCAGCATAACCTTCCTCGCCAATGACGAGATATTTGACGAGGTAAACTATAACTTTGATATACTGGCGGACAGAATGAGGGAGCTTGCCTTCCTTAACGCCGGAGTAAGGATAACCGTTACGGACGAAAGGGCCGAAGCTCCGGATTCCCGCTCCTTCTGCTATGAAGGCGGCATAGTCAGCTTTGTGAAGCACCTGAACAGGAAAAAGACCGTGTTGCACGACGAGCCCATATACATAACGGCAAGCTGCAACAGGCCCGAAAAGCAGGAGGTAGCCACCGTGGAGGCTGCGCTTCAGTATAACGACGATTATAACGAAAACGTATTCTCCTTTGCAAACAACATAAATACGGGAGAGGGCGGCAGCCACCTTGCGGGCTTCAAGAGCGCGCTGACAAGGGTGTTGAACGATTACGCAAGGAAGTATAAGTTCCTTAAGGATAACGACGATGCGCTTAAGGGCGAGGATATACGCGAAGGGCTGAGCGCGATAATAAGCGTCAAGCTGGTGGAGCCTCAGTTTGAGGGGCAGACCAAAACAAAGCTCGGCAATGCGTACATAAGGGGACTTGTTGACTCCGCCGTGAGCGAGGGCATGGGCACATACCTTGAAGAACACCCTGCCGAGGCGAAGGCCATAGTTGATAAATGCCTTACGGCCGCAAGGGCAAGGGACGCGGCAAGAAAGGCGAGGGAGCTTACAAGAAGGAAGACGGCGCTCGATTCCACCAGCCTGCCTGGCAAGCTTACGGACTGCACGGAAAAGGACCCGGAAAAGTGCGAGATATTTATAGTTGAGGGAGACAGCGCAGGCGGCAGCGCCAAGATGGGCCGCGACCCTGCGCATCAGGCTATATTGCCGCTGAGGGGCAAGATACTTAACGTTGAAAAAACGCGTATGGACAAGATACTTGCCAACAATGAGATACGCGCAATGATAACCGCCTTTGGCGCGGGCATAGACGATGAGTTCGATACCAGCAAGCTCAGGTATCACAAAATAGTCTGCATGACAGATGCTGATGTTGACGGCAGCCACATAAGGATACTTATGCTCACATTCTTCTTCAGGCACATGAGGCCGCTTATAGAGGAAGGCTATGTATATGTGGCGCAGCCGCCGCTTTACAGGATAACCAAGGGCAAGAACATATACTATGCCTATGACGACGATGAGCTCAATTCCATACTGGAGCGCATAGGCAGGGAGCCTAAGCCGCTTATAAACAGATATAAGGGCCTGGGCGAGATGAATCCTGAGCAGCTTTGGGAAACGACTATGGATCCCGAAAGGCGCATTATGCTTCAGGTGCATCTTGAGGACGCGATGCGTGCGGACGAGATATTCTCCGTTTTGATGGGGGACAAGGTTGAGCCGCGCAAGGAATTTATCGAACAGAACAGCAAGCTTGTTGTCGATCTGGACGTTTAAGAGGGGTAATAAAGTATGAACGAGAACGATATAGCCCGCATAAGGCCGCTTGACATAGAGCAGGAGATGAAGAAATCCTTCATATCCTACGCTATGGCAGTTATCATAAACAGGGCTCTGCCTGACGTTAGGGACGGGCTTAAGCCCGTACACAGGCGTATACTCTATTCTATGGACGAGCAGGGCTTTACCTCCGACAAGCCGTTCCATAAAAGCGCGCGCATAGTCGGCGATGTTCTTGGTAAATATCACCCGCACGGCGATTCAAGCGTATATGACGCCATGGTGAGGCTTGCGCAGGATTTCAACAGCCGCTATATGCTCGTTGAAGGCCAGGGCAACTTCGGCAGCGTGGATGGCGACGGCGCGGCGGCCATGAGGTATACCGAGGCAAGGCTTTCAAAGCTTGCGGACGAGATGATGGCTGATATAGGCAAGAATACCGTTGACTTCATGCCCAACTTTGACGAAACGCTTATGCAGCCCAAGGTGCTGCCGAGCAGGTACCCCAACCTGCTCGTTAACGGCTCAAACGGCATAGCTGTCGGCATGGCTACCAACATTCCGCCGCATAACCTTGGCGAGACTATAGACGCTTATGTGGCCATGCTCGATAATCCTGAAATAAGCGTTGAAGAGCTTATGGCCTATCTGCCCGGGCCTGATTTCCCCACGGGCGGCATAATAATGGGCAACGCCGGCATAAGGCAGGCCTACAGGACCGGCAGGGGCAGGATACTTGTGCGCGCCAGGGCGGAGATAGAGGAGCTGCACAACGGAAAAAGCCGCATAGTCGTGACGGAGATACCGTATCAGGTCAACAAAGCAAGGCTTGTTGAAAAGATAGCCGAGCTTGTTCACGAAAAGCGCATAGAGGGCATAAGCGACCTGCATGACGCCAGCGACAGGAAGGGCATGAAGATAATAATAGAGCTTAAGAGGGACGTTAACGCAAACGTCGTGCTCAACCAGCTTTATAAGCATACCCAGATGCAGGATACGTTCGGCGTGATAATGCTGTGCCTTGTCGATGGCGAGCCGAAGGTGCTCAATCTCAGGGAGATGCTGTATAACTACATGCGCTTCCAGGAGGACGTCGTTACAAGAAGGACGCAGTACGACCTGGACAAGGCCAGGGAAAGGCTACATATATTGGAGGGCCTGATAGTAGCGCTTGACAACATAGACGATATAGTTGAGCTTATCAAAAAGAGCCCGAACACGGCGGAAGCCAAAACAGCCCTTTGCGAGCGCTACGGCTTGAGCGAGAAGCAGGCGCAGGCGATACTTGATATGCGCCTTGCAAGGCTGACGGGCCTTGAGCGCGACAAGATAATGGACGAGCATGCCGAGCTTACAAAGACCGCCGCATACTATGAAAGCATACTTGCCGACGAAACGAAGCTGCGCGGCATAATACGCGAGGAAATACTTGAGGTGAAAAGGCGCTATGCCGACCCGAGGCGCACCGAGATAGCTCCGGCGACGGACGATATTGACTTGGACGACATAATCCAGCAGGAGGATATGGCGGTCACCATGACCCATCTTGGCTATGTCAAGCGCATAGCGGCGGATTCCTACAAGGCGCAGAACCGCGGCGGCAAGGGCATAATGGCGCAAAGCACAAGGGAGGAGGACTTTGTCGAGCATCTGTTTGTAACAAGCACGCATAACTACATAATGTTCTTCACCAACACGGGAAGGGCGTACAGGATAAAGTGCTATAACATTCCGGAGGCTTCAAGAACGGCTAAGGGTACGGCTATAGTGAACCTGCTGCAGCTTGCCGGCGGCGAAAAGATAACCGCAGTGTTCCCCGTAGATAACGAAACGGAGGGCGAATACCTCGTGCTTGCCACAAAGGACGGCGTTATAAAGAAAACGCCCATGAGCGACTTTGACAACATAAGAAAGGGCGGCATAATAGCGCAGAACCTTAGGGAGGGCGACGAGCTTATAAGCGTGCTTCTTTCAAATGGCGACGACGACCTGCTTATAGGCACACGCGGCGGCAAGTGCGTCCGCTTCCATGAAAGCGACGTGAGGCCTATGGGCCGCACGGCTACGGGCGTAAGGGCCATTACCCTTGAAGAAGGCGACGAGGTCATCGACGTAAACCTTATAGAAAAGGGTATGACCGTGCTTTCCATAACCGAAAAGGGACTCGGCAAGCGGACAGGGGAAAGCGAGTATCCGCTTAGGCACAGGGGCGGCAAGGGCGTTATCGCCAACGCCATAACCGAAAAGACCGGCGCGCTAGCCTGCATGAAGGTATGCAGGGGCGACGAGGACATAATGATGATACGCGACGACGGTACGGTGATACGCACGCCTGTTGAAAAGATAAGCGTATTCTCCCGCAACACGCAGGGCGTAAGGCTGATGAGGGTAGACGAAGGCACAAAGGTCGTAAGCGTTGCGCTTGCGCCGCACGATAAGGGCGAAGAGGCGGAGGAAGAATGAGCTTTTTCCTTACCATCGCGTTCCTGTTCTTTATAGGGAGCATAGCAGGCTGGGGAATAGAGGTGGTCTTCCGCCGCTTCTTCTCCTCGGCTAATCCGGAGCGCAAATGGATAAATCCGGGGTTCCTTTCGGGCCCCTATTTGCCTTTATATGGCTTCAGCCTTATAGCTCTTTATCTGCTTGCTATGCTTGAAAGGTTTATTCCCATAGAGAACACGGCTTTAAGAAAAGCGGCTCTGTTCGCCATAATGGCCGCGACCGTGACGCTGGTTGAATACGTGGCGGGGCTTATATTCATAAAAGGCATGCATGTCAGGCTTTGGGATTACTCAAAGCAATGGGGGAACATACAGGGGATAATATGCCCTAAGTTCACCTTGGCATGGGCGCTGTTGAGCGCGGCGTACTACTTTTTTGTGCATCCAAGGATAGAGAACGCGCTGGCATGGCTTTCCAACAACCTGGCGTTTTCGTTTATAATAGGCTTCTTCTACGGGGTGTTCGTTATCGACCTTGTCAACTCCACGGCGCTTATCGTCAGGATAAGGCGCTTTGCCGAGGAAAAAGGGGTTGTAGTAAAATACGAGCAGCTAAGGGAGCATATACGCCAGAGCAGGGAAATGCGGCTTGAAAAAGCCAAATTTATAATGAGCATGGGCGCGCAGGGCGCCATAGGCGAGCACCTCAGGCAATACTATGACAGCTTCAGGGACGAGCTTGATAAGCTTGACAGGGCAAAGGCTGACAAAGGCAAAAAACGGGGAGATGGATAAAAAGCATGACAGGCTATGACATAGTGGTACTTGGCGCGGGCCATGCCGGCTGCGAGGCTGCGCTTGCCGCCGCCCGCATGGGCCTGAATACCGCGGTAATGACGCTTAATCTGGATTCGATAGCGCTTATGGCGTGCAATCCGGCGATAGGCGGCACGTCAAAGGGCCAGCTCGTGCGCGAGATAGACGCGCTTGGCGGGGAGATGGGCTTGGCGGCCGACGATGAATTCATACAGATGCGCATGCTGAACACCGGCAAAGGCCCCGCCGTATATTCTCCAAGGGCGCAGATGGATAAGCGCAGATATCACGAAAGAATGAAGCGCGCGCTTGAGGCCGAGAGCAATTTGACGCTTATACAGGGCGAGTGCGCCGGAATAGAAACGGAGAACGGCAGGATAAGCGCGGTAAGGCTTTCCGGCGGGGTACACAGCGAGGGTGAGAGGATACCATGCAGGGCCGTGGTGGCAGCCACGGGCGTATATCTTAAAAGCCGCATACTTATAGGCGACAGGGTGTGGGAGCAGGGGCCGAGCGGTTTGGCAAGGGCTGAGGGGCTTTCCTCATCGCTTGTTGAACACGGCATGGAGCTTAGGCGCTTCAAAACAGGCACGCCGCCCAGGGTGCTTGGGCGCACGCTTGACCTTGGCGAGATGGAGCCGCAATACGGCGATTCTCCGGCGAGGCCGTTTTCCTTTATGCATGAGCCGAGCTATAAGCCGCAGCGGCCATGCTACTTGACATACACAAACGCCCAAACGCACCGGCTAATACTTGACAACATAAACCGCAGCGCCATGTATTCCGGCCTTATACGCGCAACAGGCACGCGCTATTGCCCGAGCATAGAGGATAAGCTTGTAAGATTTGCCGATAAGGACAGGCATCAGCTTTTTATCGAGCCTGAGGGCCTTTCAACGGACGAAATGTATGTGCAGGGAATGAGCACCAGCCTGCCCATAGACGTGCAGCGGGATATGCTCAGGACCATACCAGGGCTTACGCGCTGCCACATAACAAGATACGGCTACGCAATAGAGTACGATTGCATAGACCCGCTTATACTGAACAATACGCTTATGTGCAAAAGCATAGGCGGCCTGTTCTTCGCAGGACAGATTAACGGCAGCTCAGGCTATGAGGAAGCCGCGGCGCAGGGCCTGTACGCCGGCATAAACGCCGCGCTTTGGCTGAAGGGCGAAGAGCCGCTGCTCCTTTCCAGGGCGGATGCTTATATAGGCGTGCTGTGCGACGACCTTACGGGCAAGGGTACCAACGAGCCGTACAGAATGATGACCTCGCGAGCCGAATACAGGCTGCTTTTAAGGCAGGACAACGCGGACGAAAGGCTCACCAGACTCGGCATGAGGACGGGGCTAATATCCTCTGCGCGCTACGATAGGCTGATGTGCAAAGAGGAGGAGATAGCAAGGGCAAGAAAAAAGCTCGCTTCGTATGTCCCTCCGGACGAGGCGCTTGTCAGGCTGATGGAGGAAAGGAGCGAGAGACCCCCAAAGACCGGCATAAGGCTGAGTGAGCTTTTGCGAAGGAGGAATATAAGCTATACCGATCTTCTTATGCTGTATCCGGACAGGGTGGAGGATATCGGCGAGGAAGCGCGTGAGCAGGTGGAGCTTAACGAAAGATACTCCGGTTATATAGAAAAGGAAAAGCAGCACGTCGCCAAATTCAGCGAGATGGAGAACACCTTGCTGCCGCAGGATATAGACTATGCCTCCATTTCCGGCCTGAGGATAGAGGCGAGGCAGAAGCTTGCCAGCATGAAGCCGGAAAGCCTGGGCAGGGCGGGCAGGATAAGCGGAGTATCTCCTGCGGACGTGGCGGTGCTTATGATATGGCTAAAAAGAAATATGGAGCAGAAGGATGACAAGGCAAACGCTTGAAAACGCTATAGCCGGAATAACAGAGGAACAGGCCTGCATGTTCATGCGCTTCTATGAGCTTTTGATGGAGTGGAACAAGAAGATGAACCTTACGGCCATAACGGACGAGCAGGAGGTGGTATACAAGCACTTTGCCGACAGCATAGCGCCTATGGGCCTTATAAAAAGCAACGCAAGCTGCATAGACGTAGGCACAGGCGCGGGCTTCCCGGGGATACCGCTTATGATAATGCGCAGCGACATAAAGCTGACGCTGCTTGACAGCCTTAATAAAAGGCTGATATTCATAAACGAGGTGCTTAGGGAGCTTAGGCTGAGCCAAAGGGCCGTTACTCTGCACGCAAGGTGCGAGGATGCGGCAAGAATGGACGCGCATAGGGACAGGTACGATATAGCGTTGAGCCGCGCCGTGGCCAGCGCGCCCGTGCTTATAGAATGGACGGCGCCTTTTGTCAAGACCGGCGGCATGAGCCTTATGTACAAGGGCGCGCAGGCTGATGAAGAGCTTAGGCTTGCCAAAAACGCATTGGATAAGCTCAACTGCACGGCTCAGCTTATAAGCTATAACGCCTCCTGGGGCGACAGATATGTTATAGCGGCTAAAAAGCTCAAGCCCACGCCGAAGGCCTATCCGCGCAAAGCGGGTACTGCAAGCAAGAACCCGCTGTAATAGTATATTGACTATTTGCATCGCCTTTTGCTACAATAGCGCAGTAAGTTTGTTCATAGATATGTAACACATGTTCGCAATATGTGTTTATCTGGCGTATTATGTAAGCTTTTTTCCTGCATGCAGGAAAAGCTGTTTTTATGCGTAAAGAGGGAATAAGGAGGACGAGCGTATGCCTGTTTTTGACTTTATAAAGAATCCGGAGAGCGCAAGGGGCGCCAAGCGCCTTGCTGAGATTAGCGTGGCCTCTATACACCCAAACCCGTATCAGCCGCGCGCAACGTTTGATGAAGAAAGCATAGCCGAGCTTGCGCAGTCCATACAGCAGGTAGGGCTCCTTCAGCCCTTGCTCGTAAGGAAGGTGGAGGATGGCTACGAGCTTGTTGCGGGCGAGCGCAGGCTGAGGGCCGTGACCAGCCTTGGCATGGAAAAGGTAGCGTGCATAGTTCAGCAGGATATAGTCGATGAATCCTCCGCAATGATGGCGCTTATAGAGAACCTGCAAAGGGAGGATCTTCACTATCTTGAGGAGGCGCAGTGCTACCAGAACCTTATAGACACATATGCCCTTACACAGGAGGAGCTTGCGGAAAGGCTGGGCAAGAGCCAAAGCTCCATAGCAAACAAGCTCAGGCTGCTTAAGCTTTCCCCTCAGGTCAAGGCCGCCATGACCGAGAACAAGCTTACCGAAAGGCATGCGCGCGCTCTTTTAAGGCTTAAGGACGACAAGGAAAGGCTTGACGCCGTTGACAAGATAGCCAGCAAGGGCCTCAGCGTAAAGGAAACCGAGCAGATGGTGGAAAAGACGCTTAACAAGGCTTATGACGAAAAGCAGGAGGGAGCAAAGCCGCGGCCCATGCTTATGCGGATAGTGAGGGACTATAGACTGTTCATGAATACCATAAACCAGGCCGTTAACCAGCTCAGGGAATCCGGCATGACCGTAGAGGTGGAGCAGGAGGACAGGGCGGACGGCGTGGATATCAGGATATGCGTGACAAGAAAGCAGTAAGCTTTATATTCGCTATAAGGGCAGGGCTTTAGGCTTTGCCCTTTTTGTTTACAGATGCGGAGCTTTTATGATATGATTTAATGTGGCATATATAAAGGAGAGACAGCGATATGGAAAATACCGGCGCGTTTGGGCGTATTAAGAATAAGTTCATAGGCGACAGGGCTTTTTACGCCTCGGTGATAAAGCTCATAATACCCATAATAATCCAGCAGGGGATAACGAGCTTCGTTAATCTTTTGGATAACGTTATGGTGGGCGCGCTTTCAACGGCGGCTATATCAGGCGTTGCAATAGTGAACCAGCTTGTATTCATATTTAATCTAAGCATATTCGGCTCCCTTTCCGGCCCGAGTATATACTCCGCGCAGTATGCGGGGATAAAAGATGACGAGGGTGTGAGGCGCTGTTTCAGGGTCAAGCTCATAATAGGCACGCTGCTTTCCGTATCAGCAATAGTTGTGTTCTCCGCATTTGGGGATAGGCTCATATGGCTCTACCTTAATGAGGAAACAAACTCGCCGGAGATGCTCGCGGCGACGCTTGCCCAGGCTAAGGATTATCTTTGGGTGATATTGTTGGGACTGCCGCCGTTTATGGTAGCGCAGTGCTACGGCACAACATTAAGGGAAACGGGCGAGACCGTTGTTCCTATGCGTGCCAGCATTATATCAATAATTATCAACCTTGTACTGAACTATATACTTATATACGGCCATCTTGGCATGCCTGCGCTTGGCGTAAAGGGCGCGGCGATAGCAACCGTCGCGGCAAGGTATATCGAAATCGCCTATATGCTCATACATATATATAGAAGGCTCGACAAATATCACTATTTTAAGAAAGTATTCAGGGACTTCAATATCCCCGGGGCGCTTGTCAGGAAGATAATTATAACCGGCGCGCCGCTGCTCGCAAACGAGTTTTTGTGGAGCACGGCAATGGCTATAAAGAACCAATGCTTCTCCGTAAGGGGCCTTGACGTTGTGGCGGCGACCAACATAACAAGCACAGTTTGGCAGATATTTGCAATAATAATGTTCTCCATGGGCTCTGCAATATCAATAATGGTAGGCCAGATGCTTGGCGCGGGCGATATAGACGGCGCAATAGAAACGGATACAAGGCTGATATCCATAAGCTTTGTCATGCATCTGTTTATAGGCCTGCTTATAATCGCGCTTTCGGGCGTTATACCTATGATATACAACGTTGAGCAGAACGTAAGGGATATGACGAGCGGCATGCTTATTGCGGCAGGCTGCACCATATGGATGGACGCTTTGGCCCATTCTTCATATTTTACCATAAGGAGCGGCGGAAGGACCGTTATAACGTTTTTGCTTGACAGCGTGTTCACCCTCGTCGTGGTCGTGCCGCTCTCGTATATGCTGTGCAACTGGACGGATATGAACGTATGCCTGGTGTACGGCCTGGTCGAGGCTGCGAATATATTAAAGTTCTGTATTGCGCTGCCTATATTGATATCCGGCTCCTGGGCGCACAACGTGATAAGCAGATAGTATGGCCTATGGCATGGCTTTGATGAATACAAGGGGATCAAGCACTAGGGATAAGAAATGAAGAGCAAGCGTCAGGATCACGACAGCGTACAAAGCTTAATAATAGCGACCGCAAGCAGCCTGTTCACCCAAAAAGGCGTCGATGGCGCGAGCCTCGCCGATATAGCTCAAGCTTCGTCCATAGCCAAGGGTACGCTTTATTATTATTATCCTGCCAAGGATGAGCTTATTGAGGACGTTGCAAGGACCTATGGCGACTATATGGGGGATACGCTGCTTGAATGGGCGGAATCGCTGCAAAGGGAGACGGACGCAGGGGACGCTATGCGGCTTTTATTGAACACGCTTATGGCTGACGATATGCACAGGCGGCTGCATGTAGTGCTGTGCGCTCAGTGCGCGATAGAGGATTCGGCGCTTGCGGGACTTATTGCCGCAATGGAAAAAAAGTGGGCGCTTATGCTTGAAGTCGGCTCCCTTAAGCTGAGATCCAACCAGGCGCGCACTATAAGGGCAAGGTCGGCGGCGTTTTTTTCGATGCTCATGGGCTATATGGCAAAGAGCGATATAACAAAGGACGATATAGAGGAGTTTATAAGCATATTTCTTTCTTAATGTGGGCCGCTATCTTATTTACATGGCTTGCAATGCCGCGTTTGGCGGCGTAAAATGGCTTTAGGCGCGCGATGCGCTTTGGCAAATAAGCTATAATAAACCATTAAAATGGGGAAAGGACAGAGTATTTCAACTATGGACGCAGGGCCATATCCCAGTACGGGAGCTATAACTAAACATTAGGGCGGCCATGCGATGATGAGCCGCCTGCAAAAAGGAGGTTCACCATGATTCAGGAAGAATTGCTCACCCTTTTAAGGAACAAGCAATACGGCGCGGTGAAGACCCTTGTTCAGGATATGAACGAGGTGGACGTTGCCGAGGCTATCGAAGAAATATTTGAGGAGAATGAGGAGCCTGAAACACTGCTCAGGCTTTTCAGGCTGTTGCCGAAGGAGACCGCGGCGGAAACATTCGCATATATGCACAGCGATGTGCAGCAAAAGCTTGTTGAGATGCTAAGCGATAACGAGCTTAGCTATATATTGGACGACATGTATCTTGACGATTATGTTGACCTTATAGAAGAAATGCCAGCCAATGTTGTAAAAAGGCTATTGCAGATATCAAGCCCCGAAAACAGAAAGCTTATAAACGAATATCTCAGGTATCCGGAGGATTCCGCCGGAAGCCTTATGACCAACGAATACGTTTACCTTAAGCCGAGGCTCAAGGTGAGCCAGGCGTTTGACGTTATACGAAAGACCGGAATAGATAAGGAAACCATATATACAAGCTATGTGATCTCCGGCGACAGAAAGCTTGAAGGCGTGGTGACTATAAGGGAGCTTTTGCTTGCCGATCCAAACATGCTTGTCGGCGACATAATGAACACGAATGTTATACGTGCGCATACGCTTGACGATAAGGAAGAGGTAGCGAAGCTGTTTTCAAAATACGATATGATATCGCTGCCCGTTGTGGATAACGAGGAAAGGCTGGTCGGCATAATCACCGTTGACGACGCTGTGGACGTATTGCAGGAGGAAAACACAGAGGACTTTGAAAAGATGGCAGGTATGGCGCCGAGCGAGGAGGAGTATCTTAAAACGCCAATATGGAAGCTTGCCAAAAACAGGATAGTATGGCTCGTTATACTTATGCTTTCATCTATGATAACGGGCGCCATGCTGGAGCATTTTGAGGCTGCCATAGCCGCTATACCGCTGCTTGTCAGCTTTATACCGATGCTCATGGACACGGGCGGAAACAGCGGCACCCAGGCCTCCACTATGGTAATACGCGGACTTGCGCTTGACGAGATAGAGCCCAAGGATTCCTTCAGGGTATGGTTTAAGGAGATAAGGGTGGCGCTGCTGGTAAGCGGGGGGCTTGCGCTTATAAACTTTGCGCGTATAGTGATACAGTATCATGACGTTGCCGTTGCCGCCATAGTGTCGCTCACGCTTATTGCGACGGTGTGCATAGCCAAGTCGCTCGGCTGCCTTTTGCCCATGCTTGCAAAGAAGCTTAAGCTCGATCCCGCGCTAATGGCCACGCCTATATTGACCACGGTTACAGACGCGGCGAGCGTGCTTGTGTATTTTTCGCTTACCATGAACATACTTGCGGACAGGCTGTGAATTATTAGTCAAACCTTTTGGCTCTTAACGGTTGCGTTGGGAGCCTTTTTGGTGTTAAAATACTTATTATGAAACGGGCGGATATATATTTGGCCGCGGGAGCCGTGATACTTGCGCTTATACTTATCGTCGCCATGCGCCCAACTAAGAATGCCGGCAGCCTTGCAACGGTATATCTGAATGCCAAGGAATACGCCCGCTTGCCCTTATACAAGGCGGATACCCTCAGCATAGAGCAGGAAAACGGACAAGTGAACGTTATAGAGACCGACGGTCTGGGCCATGTGCGCATGCTTAGCTCAACTTGCAAAAACCAGCTTTGCGTGCATCAGGGCTGGCTTGGCGTACAGGAGGCTGACAATTCGGGCTGGATTGTGTGCCTGCCGAACGGTGTCAGCATACAGATAACGGAGGATGGGCTATGACGGCTAAAAGGCTTGCAAGGGGCGCGCATTTGGCTTCCCTTATGCTGGCGCTTGGGTATGTGGAGTCGCTGCTGCCCGCTTTTTCGGCCGTGCCCGGCATAAAGCTTGGGCTTTCCAACACGGTGCTGCTTTATGCAATATATCTTATAGATATAAAGACAGCGCTGCTGCTCGCCGTATTGAAGGTGCTGCTTTCGGGATTGCTGTTTGGCAATCCTGTGGCCATGCTGTATAGCGCGTCCGGCGCCGCGTTGAGTCTCGCGGTGATGCTGCTCGTCAAAAGGACTGAAAGGTTTTCGGCAATGGGCGTGAGCATAGCAGGCGCCATTGCGCATAATATAGGCCAATGCGCGGCTGCAAGCGCGGTGATAGGGCTTGCGCCGGTTATGGCATATTTCCCTCTGCTGCTTTTGAGCGGAGCGGTCACCGGATCCCTTACTGGGGCGGCGGCGGCGCTGCTCATCAAATATATGAAGCACTAAGCTTACTGAAAGGAACTTGATAGTATGAAAAAGATACCTGCATGGCTGCTTCTGTGCATAATAGCGCTTGTAGCCGGACTTGCTTTGGGTTTCACCAACGAGCTGACCAAGGATGAGATAGCCAGACAGGAAGTCGCGGCGAATGAAGAAGCGAGAAAGAAGGTCATGAGCGAGGCCGACGAGTTTGTGGAGCTGAAAGTTCCCGCTGATTCCGGCGTTGACTATTGCTATGAAGCCAAGAAGGGCGGGGAAACAATAGGCTATGTTGTCAAGGCTACAGAGGGCGGCTACGGCGGGCCTATAGAGGTCACTGTGGGTATTGATACCGAAGGTAGGATAACCGGAATAAGCTGCGGCGGCTCCAACTTCAGCGAGACTGCCGGCCTTGGCGCAAAGGTCAAGGAAGACGCCTTCAGCGGCCAGTTTGCCGGCATGCAGGCGCCTGTTAGCCTTAAAAAGGACGGCGGAAATGTGGATAGCGTTACTGCCGCGTCAAGAAGCTCCGGCGCGGTTTGCAGGGCCGTGAACAGGGCCTGCGAATTTGTAGCTACCGTAGGCAAATAAGCCTTGCTTGGAACAAGCGAGGTTGTTAAGGGGCGTTAGCCCCTTAAGAGCGTCAAAAAAGTGGCTGAACGCCACTTTTTCGATAGACAAAGCGGGGCTTGAAGGCCCCGCTGGGATAGCTTTTGCCTCCTGACCCGTTTGCCGGTCAGGAGCTTTTTTATATCTCTTTTCCGGATATGAACACCTTTTCTATATCAAGTTTGGCGCTGCACAGCAGCATATCCGCCATGAACCCTTCTTCTATTGCGCCAAGCTTGTTTTCAATACCAAGCCGCTTGGCGGGATTTATCGTAGCCGTTGCTATTGCCTCCTCCACCGGTATGCCAAAGCTTATCAGCCGCTTGAGCGCGGCGAACATGGGCATGGCGGAGCCTGCTATGGTTCCCGTGCCGTCTATAGTCGCCATGCCGTTTTCAAGGCGTATTCTTTGGCCGTCAACGCCTGTATAAACGCCGTCCGCCATTCCGCATACGGATATGGAATCGCTTATCAGTATCAGCCTTTCATAAGTGAAAAGCCTGAACAGTATCCTCAGCATTGCCGGCTTTATATGCACGCCGTCGCCAATAAACTCGGCGGTAATGCCTTCGCTTTCATACGCGGCGGCTACCGGCCCGGGCGCGCGGTGCAGCATGGGCTGCATTGCGTTGAACGTGTGCGTAAGGTTCGAAAAGCCGTTTTTGAACGCATATAAGCTCGCGTCATAATCAGCGGCGCTGTGCGCAAGGGAAACTATCTTATTATTCTTTATATCGTTTGCAAGCTCAATGGCCCCTTCAAGCTCCGGCGCCATGCATACGGCCTTTATGCCGCCGTTTGCGGCCTGATCCAGCCTGTTTAGCATAGCTTTGTCGGGCAGATGCAGATACTTCGCATCGTGCGCGCCCTTTTTCTCATAGGAAAGGAACGGCCCTTCAAGATAAACGCCAAGGCAGCGGCTTTCGCCCTCAGTATCGTTTGAAGGCTTGCAAAGCTCAGCCGCTTTTCCGGCACGGGCGCACTGTGCGATAAGCTCGGCTTCGCTAAGCGCCATGGTTGCGAACAAAAACGAAGTCGTGCCGCTTTTTGCAAGCGCGCGCCTTGCTTTTGCCGCGGCCTCAGCATTGCGGCCGAAGTATTCGCTGCCAAGCATGGCATGCGTGTGCATGTTTATGCAGCCGGGCAGAAGGAACCTTGCTCCGGCATGATAGCTTTCGTCCTGCATGCGCACATCGCGTATCCTGCCGTTTTCCGTGCTTACGCTGCCAAAGCGCAGCCTGCCGCCCTTTGTAAAATAGTTGACATTCTCAAACAGCATGGCTTTAGCTTTGCTTCCTTTTCGCAAGCTCCGCTATTTTGGGGAAATTGGCCATTATGTGCTTATAACCGCCCCTGCTGTGCGGCACAAGGCAGGCGGAGCAATCCTTTACGCCGTTTTCAGTGTATTTGAAATTGCCGCCGCATTTATCCCCCAAAGCATATAACGGGCAATAGCAGAAAAGGCAGTTGAAAAAATCCGTGCCTGCTTTTTCGTGGCATGGGAAATACGGGCATTTTTCGTTTTTATAATAGGCATAAGGCGCTCTTTCGTCAAATTCAGGCAGCTTGTTTTCCATGGTATACATCCTCCCAAAGTGGCTATATTATTCTGTTCAATATTATATCATGCAATCGCCGCAGAAGCACTATTCCTATCATGGATAAAATAGCCTTTTAGCTTAGTTATTCGGTTGACAGACGCCTTGTGACACGACTATACTATCTATGTATGCACCGGCTGCGGCGCAGCGGGAGCCACATTAACAGAAGGAGAAAATCAAGTGAAAAAAATAGTTATAGCTCTTGGCGGTAACGCATTGCAGGAAGCCGGAAAGCCGGCAACGGCTGAGGCGCAGCTTGAGGTAGTGGAAAAGACCAGCGAGTACATAGCCGACATTGTGGAACAGGGCTATGAGATAATCGTGGCGCACGGCAACGGTCCGCAGGTAGGCAGAATAGTCATTCAGAACGAAACTGCCGGCAGCGTCACCCCGGCCATGCCGTTTGACGTTTGCGGCGCGATGAGCCAGGGTATGATAGGCTACCATATCCAGCAGGGCCTTTCCAAGGTGCTTAGGCACAGGGGAATAAACAAAAACGTAGTTACCGTAGTTACCCAGGTGGTCGTTGACAAAAACGACCCCAAGTTCAAGGCGCCTTCAAAGCCGATAGGCCCCTTCTACAACGAAGAGGAAGCGAAGAAGATAGCCGCGCAAAAGGGCTATACCATGAAGGAGGACGCCGGAAGGGGCTGGAGAAGGGTTGTCGCTTCCCCACTGCCCTGCGAAATAGTTGAGCTTGACGCTGTAAAGACGCTTAACGACGCCGGCTTTGTAGTCGTAACCGTTGGCGGCGGCGGAATACCTGTGATAAGAAACGACGCCGGCGACCTTGAAGGCGTTGCTGCCGTTATAGATAAGGACCTTGCCAGCGAAAAGCTCGCGCGCGATATGGACGCGGATGCGCTTGTGATACTTACGGCGGTTGAAAAGGTATCGATAAACTTCAATAAGCCTGACCAGCAGGATATAGACACCATGACCGTTGCCGAGGCAAGGCAGTATATAAAGGAAGGTCACTTTGCGCCAGGCTCCATGCTGCCCAAGATAGAGGCCGCGCTGAACTTTGTTGAAAGCAAGGCGGGAAGAGTCGCCATAATAACCTCGCTTGACAAGGCTGTGGACGCCATAGCCGGCAAAGCGGGTACCACGATAAAGCAATAAGCATATACAGGAGGCTGACATGGATAAGTTTGCAAACAAAGTCGGCGTAAAGGTGCCGGAGATACTTCTGCCCCAAAAGGGGACGGACATGACGAAGTGGGCCGTGGTTGCCTGCGACCAGTATACCTCTCAGCCCGAATACTGGGAGGAGACGGAGCGCATAGTTGGCGACGCGCCTTCAACATTAAGGCTTATGCTGCCTGAAATGTATCTTGAAAAGCCGGGCGAGGCGGAGCGTATAGAAAAGATAAACGCCACCATGAAGCAGTATCTTGACAGCGGAATACTAGAGAATATAGGCCGGGGCCTGATGTATGTTGAACGCCGCGCAGGCGCTAACACCAGGCACGGGCTTATAGTGGCGCTGGATCTTGAGTGCTACGACTATACAAAGGGCTCCACCACGCTTATAAGGGCTACTGAAGGCACAATAGTTGAGCGCATACCGCCAAGGCTCAGGATTAGGAAGGACGCTCCCGTTGAGCTGCCGCACATACTTGTGCTTATAGACGACCCCGAGCGCACGGTCATAGAGCCTATAGGCGAAAGCGTTGGCGATGCGGAAAAGCGCTATGACTTTGAGCTTATGCAGAACGGCGGCCACATAAAGGGCTATTTTGTGAAGGACGAAGCGCGCGTCGGCCGCGCTATAAGGGCGCTTGAGGCGCTTGCGGATCAGGCCAGGTTCAATGAAAAGTACGGTGCGGATCAGCCGCCGCTACTCTTCGCAATGGGCGACGGCAACCATTCTTTTGCCACTGCCAAGGCCAACTGGGAAGCCGTAAAGAAAACGCTTAAGCCTGAGGAGATGGCCGATCATCCGGCAAGGTATGCGCTGGTTGAGCTTGAAAACGTCCATGATTCCGGCATAATATTTGAGCCTATACATAGGGTAGTGTTCGGCGTGGATACAAAAAAAGCAATGGATTGGCTCAAAAACAAGCTTGCAAAGGATAACGGCGGCTGCGAGGAGCATATGTTTGCCGCCAAGGCCGAGCGTGACGAGGCTATGGCCAAGGCTTCCTGCAGCAAGTGCCATATGCTGCCGTTTATGGTAAAGGAGGGCTACGGCTTCTTCAAGGTGAGCGCACCTGCGGCTCAGCTTGAGGTCGGCACGCTGCAAAATGCGCTTGATGCCTTCCTTAAGGAGACAGATGGCGCTACCATAGACTATATCCATGGCGAGGACGTTGTGGACGAGCTTGGGCGCAAGGATAACAACATGGGCTTTATACTGCCGCCGATGAGCAAGAGCGCCTTCTTCAAGACCGTAATATTCGATGGCGCGCTTCCGCGCAAGACCTTCTCGATGGGCGAGGCCAATGAAAAGCGGTACTATCTTGAGTGCCGCAGGATATCCAAGTAAAGCTTAACAAAACAACAAAAAAGCGGGGCGGCCTATCTCCGGCCGCCCCAACGGCTTATTAAAGGATGAAATAATGGCGTCTTTGGCTAATTCGGTTTCCGCTGTGCTGCTCATATTGCTGCTCATCTGTGCAGGTTACTTTTTCGGACGCAAGGGCTTTATGACAAGGGAGCATAAAAGCTTTGTCATAAAGCTGCTTATAAATCTGTCCGTACCGTGCATGTGCGTGCATAATGTATTCACTCAGTTTTCGCGCAAGCTTATACTTGAAGCGGGCCCCTTGCTTGCGGCGCCGTTCATATGCAATATACTTGCCGTGCTTTTGTCCGTGGGCATAGCAAAGCTTTTTAAGGTAAACCGCAGGCGCTTTGGCGGTTTTGTCGTGATGTGCGCCATGTCAAACGCAATGTTCGTAGGGTATCCCGTGTGCTATGAGCTGTTTGGGGAGCAGGGGGTGCCGTATCTTATGTGCTTTTATTTGATAAACACGCTGTTCTTCTGGGCGATAGGCGCGCCCATGATATATGCAAGCGCGGGCGAAGCAAGGCTGAGCGTTAAACAGATTGCAAAAAAGCTCGTTTCGCCGCCGCTGGCAGCTTTGTTCATAGCCGTGCCGCTGATGCTGCTCGGGCTTGAGCCGCCCAGGGTGGTGCTGAGCTTTTGCCAGTATATGAGCAACACCGTCACGCCGCTTGCGCTCATATACATAGGCTTTCTTATATACGAGACCGGATTTAAGGCGCTTAAGCCGGATGCCGGCATATGGGTAGTGAGCGCCATGCGCTTTGTTGTTACGCCGCTGATAATGCTTTTGCTGTGCCATGCTTTCAATATAGGAGGCACCGCAAGGAGCGTTTTTATGATAGAGGCAGCAATGCCGGTCATGACGCAATCCGTTGTGGTATCTGGCTATGCCGGCGCTGATGAAAAATATAATGCATTGGGAATGGGCTTTACGTCAATACTCTGCCTTATAGCGGTGCCGGTGCTGATGCTGTTATTCAGCTGATTATAATAACATGATCTGTGAGGGACAAATGGGATCAAAATACGCAGTAAAACCGCATAACGGATTCTTTTATGATATGATAACGCTCATACTCAGGCCGTATCTTTGGCTAAAGTATCGCTTTAAGGCGCCCAAGGATATACCGGCCATGCCGGATGGGCCTATACTTTTGCTTGGCAGCCATACCGGCAATCTTGATTTTCTGTTTGCGCTTGCGGCGCTTAGAAAAAAGCGCTTCCACGCGGTAGTGGCCGCCCATTTTTACAGGAACAAAAGCCTCGCGTGGCTGCTCGCCCTGCTCCGCTGCATAAAAAAGGAGCAGTTCAGGGCGGATGTTGAAAGCATCGCCCAAATGCGCGGCGTGATAAGCATAGGCGAAAGCTTGCTTATATATCCGGAGGGCGAGGTGAACGGCACGGGGCGCACCTCAAGCGCGCCAAGGAGCATAGCAAAGCTTGCCAAGCTGCTTAAGGCGCCGGTGTATGCCGTGCGCACGCATGGCGGCTATTTTACAAGGACCAAATGGAACCCGATTCAAAGACGGGGCAAGGTCGAAACAGAGATAGAGCTTGTGGCGACGAGCGAGGAGCTTAAGCAGCTCGACGCTGAAAAGCTGTATCAGCGCATAGAAAGCAAGCTGTATGTTGACGACTATGCCTGGCAAAAGCAGCGCATGATCGCCTTTAGCGGCGGCAAAAGGGCAAAGGGCCTTGAAAAGCTGCTTTATCTTTGCCCGCGCTGCGGGGCGGAAAGCACAACGCGCACCGAGAATAACGATATATTCTGCACAAAATGCTCAAACCGCGGCAGTATGGACGAATACGGCTTCTTGCATGCGCATGACGAGGGCTGTATTATACCCGAGATAGTCGCGGACTGGGTGGAGCTTGAGCGCGAGAGGCTGAGGGCTGATATCGCAAAGCCCGATTTCAGACTTAGCGCGGAGTGCAGCCTGCAATACCACCTTGACCCAAGGTCAACAGAGCATACGGACGTTGGGCATGGCACGGTCACCCTGACAAGAGACGCCATAACATATGCCGGTACGGCCGAGGGCAGGGAGGTAACGTATTCTTTCCCGATAGACAACATATATAAATTCCCGTTCGAGATGGGCGAACAGTTCGATATCCCTAACACCATGCGCACAATAGGCATACGCCCTGACGATTATCAGCAAAACGAAAAGTTTGTGCTTGCCCTGCCGCTGATACATGAGTATATGAAAAAGCAGCGCGCACAGCACAAGGAAGCCGAATAAGGATATCTACCCGTTGCGTCCCGGCAAAGGCATGTGATAATATAAAATATCGCAAACGAGAGAATATCTTCGGAGGTAAAACATATGCGCCTTTTTATAGCCATAGATCTGCCGCGTTCATTTAAGGCTGAGGTATCAAGGGTACAGAAGGAGCTTAAGCAGCTCAGCTGCGGCGGCAGGTTCGTGCCTGGCGCCAGCTTTCACATTACGCTGCATTTTATAGGCGAAAGCAAGGATCTTCAGGGCGCCGTCGCCGCCATGCAGGAGGCTGTGCGCGGCATACGGCCCTTTACGCTGCACCTTGGCAAGTACGATTGCTTTGACAAGGGCGGCAAAAAGACCTCCTTCCTTGAGGTCAAGGGCGAGCTTGGCGAGCTTAACGCGCTTTATGAATCGCTGCAAAGCGCGCTTTACGACAACGGCTTTTCAAGGGAGAGGAAGCGCTTTACGCCGCATATAACTCTCGGCAGAAACGTTGAGCATGATGAGCTGGCCACGCTGGAGCTTAAGCAGCTTTCGCCAAACGCGAGCATGACGGTAATGGGCATTACCCTTTTTGAAAGCCGCAGGGAGGAAGGCAAGGTAGCATACTATCCGCTGCATACCGAAAGATTTTGATAAAATAAAAAGGAGCGGCTATGGCCGAGGTAACCATATTGACCGGCAGGGCCGGCAGCGGCAAAAGCCGCTGCCTCAGGGCCATGGCGGCTGAACTTATACATAAAGGCGAGCCGGTATTGTATATAGTGCCGGAGCAGTTCACTTTTGAAACGGAGCGCGCCCTAGCGCAGGATATAGGGGCAGGGCTTTGGGACGCGGGGGTGTATTCCTTTACCTCTTTAGCCAGGAGGGTGCTTAAGGATGGCGGAGAAAGGCGCTCCGTCATGTCGGCGCAGGGCAAGCTGATGATAATACGCAAATGCGTAAACGAGCTTGCGCCCAAGCTTAAGGCGTTCCAAAGGGTCTGCCAAAGGAGCGGCTTCGCGGACGAGTGCAGCAAATTTTTTATAGAGGCCAAAAGGGCCGGCATAACCGCAGAGGAGCTTATGAAGGCGGCGGAAAAGCAGGGCATGGATAGCCCCTTCGGCGCAAAGCTCCACGATCTTTCCATGATTTACAAGGCAAGCGAGGAGTATATGGCGTCGATGGGCATAGACGCCGAGGATTCGCTTAAAAGGCTTGCCGAGCTTTTGCCCAAAAGCGGGCTAACGTCAAGGCACGTTATAATAGATGGCTTTGACATGATAAGCAAGCAGCTTTATTCCGTGATAGGCGCGCTTATGGACAGCGCGGCAAGCATGCATGTGGCCTTGAGGCTCGACGCTTCGCCTGAGTGCAGGGACGCGGCTGTTTTTGGCGCCGATGCGCGCATATTGGCAAATATACTTGCTTTGTGTGAGGAGCGCAATATACATCCAAAGCGCGTCAGCCCCCATAGCGAGCCTGTGCGGCACACGGCAAAGGCGCTCATACATCTTGAAAAGGAAGGCTTTGCGTTTCCATATAACAGGTTTGAGGGAGACAGCGACGGCGCGATAGAGCTTTTTGCGGCCACGGATATAAAGGCCGAGGTCACGGCTGCGGCTGAAAAGGTGCTTGCGCTGACGGATGAGGGCTTCAGATACAGAGACATTGCTATAATCGCTTCAAACACGGATAAATACTTGGAGCCTATGTCGCGCGCGTTAAGGGAAAGAGGAATACCCTTTTTTACGGATGCCAAAAGGCAGCTTTTGAGCTACTCGGCGTGCGAGCTTACGCTGCTTGCGCTTAAGCTTGCAAGCGGCAGCTATATCAAGGAGGACATGATTGCGCTTTCAAAGACCGGCCTTGTCGGGCTTGACGCTGAGCAGGAGGAGTATTTTGAAAACTATGTTCTGAGCCGCGGCATACGCGGCAGCATGTTCGCAAGGCCGTTTGATGCGACCGCTCCGGAAAAGGCGGAGCAGGCAAGGCGCATACTTATGGAGCCGCTGAACAGGCTTTCGGACGCGCTTAAAAGCTCGCCTACGGCGGGCGAAAAGGCAAGGGCCTTATATGAATACACAAAGAGCATAGCGTTAAGGGAGCAGCTTGAGGCGGAAGCGGAAAGGCTCAGGCGGGAGGGCAGGCTTGAAAGGGCGGAGGAAACGGCCCAGGTGTATAACACCATGCTTGAGGTGATAGATCAGCTTTATACAATAATGGGCGGCGCAAGGCTGACAAACAGGCGCTTCATATCCGTATATAAAGAAGGCCTTGGCGCATATGAGATAGGCGTGATACCGGCGGCGGCGGATCAGCTGCTGCTTGGCAGCCTTGGCCGCAGCAAGGCCAGGGGCATTAGGGCGCTTATAATACTTGGCGCGGCAAACGGGCATTTTCCGGCCGTGTATGGCGACGACGGCATGATAGACGATGAGGAAAGGGCGCTTATAGGCGCTATGGGCCTTGGCGAGCTTCAGGATACGTCAAAGCTCAACGATAAGGAGCTTGGGGACGCATACGGCGCGGTAACAAAGCCAACGGATAAGCTATGGTTATCCTATACCATGGGCGGCGGCAGCGATGCGGCCACGGCATGCGAGCTTATCGACAGGATAACCGATATGTTCGCCGATGTGCGGCTTGAGAGCAGCATAGAAGGCGTTGAGCCAAGATCCGTGCAGAGCGCGTACAATATGCTTGTAAACGGGCTGAGAGAGGGCACGGAAAGCGGCGCGATATCGGAAAATACGGAAAGGCTCTATTCGCTCTTCAGCAGGACGCAAGGGTATTCTGAAAGGCTGTGCGCCCTGGAGAGGGCGCTCTTCCCGTCGGTATCTCCTGATATATTGGGCGGCGAGCTTGCTGCAAAGCTATACGGCAAGCCGTTAAGGTGCGGCATAACCCAGCTTGAAAGCTTTAACAGGTGCCCGTTCAGGCATTTTGCAAGATACGGCTTAAAGCTGATGCCAAGGAAGGAATTCAGGGAGCTTCAAACGGATGAAGGCACGTTTTGCCACGAGGCGCTCTCAAGGTTTACAAAGGAGCTGATTGCCTCCGGCAAGGGTATAAACGATATAATCAGCGACGATATAGAGCGCATGCTCGATATGATACTGCCGGGCCTTATTAAGGAGCATAACAACGGCGTGCTTACGGACAGCGCAAGAAACCGCGCCGCGGCGGCAAGGCTGATAAGAAGGGTGAAGGCGACGGCCTATGCGGTAGTGGAGCAGCTGAGAAGGGGAAAATACAACATAGCAAAGTCGGAGGTCGAGTTCGGGCCGAACGGTGAATATCCCGAGCTTATTTTGGAGATGCCCTCGGGCGCAAGGTTCATGCTGTCGGGAAGGATAGACAGGATAGACGCATGCAGCCCGGATAACGGCAGCCGCTATGTGCGCGTTATAGACTATAAGACCAGGTACGGCGCCGATTTCAACGCGGAGGATATAGCAGACGGGACAAAGCTTCAGCTGCCGCTGTATATAGCGGCTATCGAAGCCGCCGCTACGGCGGAGCGTGCGGCGGGCATGTACTACCTGCCCGTGCATGAAGGCATAATCAAGGACGATGGCGACAAAAAGGACTTTGCCGAAAGGCTGCTGAGGGAGTTCAGATTAAGAGGCGCAAGCCTTAACGATGCCGAGCTTATTGAGCTTGGCGGCGGGGACAGCGTGCAGCCCACGGCAAGAAGCGGCTGGCGGCTGAGCAAGCAGCAGCTTGACTATACCATAAGCAGGGCAAAGCAAAAGGCCGCGCAAACGGCCGAAAGCATAGCGGAGGGTGAAGCGGACGCGCTGCCGCTGTATAAGGGCAACAAAAGGAGCGAGTGCGCAAACTGCAACTACCCCAGCCTTTGCGGCTTTGACGCTGCGCTGCCATGTTGCGCATACAGGATAAAGGGAAAGCTGAACACACAGCAGTTTTTGAAGGAGGCAAGCGATGCCGTGCTGGACCGATGAACAACGCCGCGCAATAGAGGCGGAAGGCGACCTGCTTGTCAGCGCGGGCGCAGGCAGCGGCAAAACCGCCGTGCTTACGGAGCGCATAGTGCGCCTTATAAAAAGCGGAGAAAGCATAAGCTCCATACTGTGCGTAACGTTTACCAACGCAGCGGCTGCGGAAATGAAAAAGCGCATTGAAAAAAGCCTTGCAAAAGCCGCGGCGGAGACGGGAGGAGAGGCGGCGCAGAAGCTTTTCAAAGCCGCGCACGCGGCAAACGCTGCCAGCATATCCACGCTGCACTCCTTCTGTACGCAGGTGCTTAGGCGGCATTTCAATCTGGCAGGGCTCGATCCCGCATTTCGCGTGGCGGACGAGGGCGAAACGGCGATACTGAGGCAAAGCGCATACGACGAGCTTGTCGAGGATAGATACGCGCTTGGCGGGCGCGAGTTTTCATATCTTATGGAGGGCCTTGGCGGGGATGAAAGGGCGCAGGATGATATATATGAGCTTTATGATTTTGCGCGCTCGCAGATAGAGCCCATGCGCTGGCTTGAAAACGCGGCAGCTCAATATAATATGGACGAATTGGACCTTTACTCAACGCCGGCCGCGTTTGAGCTTATGAAAAGGACGAAGCTTGGCATAGCCGCCGCGTGCGACGCGCTGCAGGAGGCAAGGGACGCTATAATGGAGCATGGCTACGACACGCCCGCAAGGTTTATAGATACGGAGCTTCTTACAGCGCGCTCTTTGCTTATATGCGATACGCCAAAGCAGCTTGCCTGTGCGCTTGAAAGCATACGCTTTGAAGGCAGGATAAGCTGGGGCGGCCTGACCGGCGAGCTTAAGGAAAATGCGGACAGCGCAAGAACCCGCCTGAAAACGAACCAGATAAAAAAGAAGGCGCAGGAGCTTTGGTGCAATAAGCTGCCCCTGTATACAAGGATCATAGCCGCGCAAAGGCCCATACTCAACGAGCTTTGCTCGTTTATAAAGGAGCTTGATAAAAGATACAGCCAGAAGAAAAGCGAGGCTGCCTGCATAGACTATGGCGACATGGAGCATAAGTGCCTTGACGTGCTTAAAACAGACGAAGCAAGGAATGAATACCGCAGGCGCTTCAAGCACGTTTTTATGGACGAATATCAGGATTGCAGCCCCGTTCAGGAAAGCATACTCAAAAGCGTGGCGGGCGAAAAATCGCTGTTCCTCGTCGGCGACGTGAAGCAGTCCATATACCGCTTCAGGCTTGCGGAGCCGGAACTGTTCATGCACAGGTACGGCGAATACGAAAGCGGCCGCGGCGGCGAGCTTATATGCCTTAACCACAATTTCAGGAGCGCCAAGGGCGTGCTTGACGCCGTGAACGGCCTGTTTATGGACATAATGCATAAGGATACGGCGGAGATAGAGTATGACCAAAATGCCGCGCTGCGCTTTGGCCGCGGCGATGGCGGCGAAGATGAAGCGAAGGCAGAATTTGAGCTTATAGATATGCTTGAGCCCTTCGCATCGGACGAGCAGGCGGAAGGCGACGGATTGGAAAACGCCGATATTGCGGCGGTGGAAGCCTCCGCTGCGGCAAAGCGCATACATGAGCTTATGGATACGGAGACGATATCGGATACAGCCACAGGCGAAAGAAGGAAGCTGCGTTACAGCGATTTTGCCGTGCTGCTAAGGTCCTTCAGTGGCAGCGCGGAGGAATGGATGCGCACCCTTTCGCTAAATGGCGTGCCGGCATACGCAAGGCTTTCGGGCGGCTACTTTGACGCCGTTGAGGTGCGCATATTCATTGAGCTTCTCAGGGTGATAGATAACAGAAGGCAGGATATATCCCTTGCGGCCGTGCTGCGTTCCCCGATAGGCGGCTTTGACGAGACGGAGCTTATCAGGCTGAAAACAGACTTTGCGGCGGAAGATGGGGATAAGGAGAGCTTTGCCTGGATAGACAGGCTTAAGGCCGCGGCAAATTCGGGCGATGCTCTTGGCAAAAAGGCCCGCATATTCATAGAACAGCTTGAAGCATGGCGCAGGGAAGCAAGGCTGATGAGCGCAGAATCGCTTATAGGCATGCTGCTTGATGAAACCGGATATGCGGCTTATTGCGCCGCTATGCCGGGCGGCAGGCAGCGGCAGGCCAATCTTGAGGCGCTGTGCGAGCGGGCAAGGGGCGCCGCGGCAGCCGGAGCGCGCTCATTAAGCGCGTTTTTGAGATATATGGACAAGGTGTCCAGGGCAGACGCCTTCGGCGCGCCGCAAACTGCCGGAGCCAACGTTGTGAGCATAATGAGCATACACGCAAGCAAGGGGCTTGAGTTCCCGTACGTTATAATAGGCGGCATGAACGGCGCCTTCGTGCGCGAAGGCAGCGGCAGGCTGGTATACGATAAGTCGCTTGGCATAGGCGCGAAGCTGATAATGGGCGATACGGAGCAGGCCTCGTTTTACCATCAGGCAATATCCGCGGCGCTTGGCGCAAAGGCGGCTGCGGAGGAGATGCGCGTATTGTATGTAGCCATGACAAGGGCAAGGGAAAGGCTTATAATGCTGTGCGCCGCAAGAAGGGGAGAGCGGCTTGTAAAGGCCGCATTGGCGCCGCGGACGCAGGCTTCCATATTTGCGCAAAACAGCTTTTCGCTGTGGACGCTCGGGCATATACTGCATACCGTAAGCGGGAACAGGATACGCGAAAAATACGGCCTTATGCCATACTCAGGCACAGATGATGCGCATATAGACGCATTTTGCGCGCCTGCGGCGGTAAGCATGCCCGGCGGAGGGAGGATGAACATAGCCGATTACCATAGCTTCGTAAAGCGGGCTGAAAGCAGCGCGTATGATATGCCGGGCTATTTTATAAGGTCGTATGACTATAAAGAGGATATAGACCTGCCAACAAAGCTTTCCGTGACCGGCCTGAGCGGCAGCGAGACACAGCTTGACGAGGCGCCAAGGTTCATGCAGCTTGAGAAGCTCGCTTCGGCAGAGATAGGCACCGCCGTACATGAGGTGATGCGCCGCATACCGATGGAGCGCATGGATGCCGCAAAAGCAAGGCAGCACATAGCAGGGCTTGCCGAAAACGGGCTGATAAGCGAGGCGCAGGCAGCTGCGGCGCATGCGGAGAGGATAGCGGCGTTTTTCAACAGCTCCCTCGGGACGAGGCTTTTGGCCTCGGATACGGTAAGAAGAGAGGTCGAGTTCAATCTGCGCATAAGCGCAAGGGAGCTTATAGGCAGGGCAACAGATGAGCCAATATTGCTTCAGGGCGTTATAGACTGCTGCTTTATGGAGAACGGCGAATGGGTGCTTATCGACTACAAAACGGATAGGCCGGTAAGCGGCATGAGCGCGCACGATATGGCAAAAAGGCATTTTGAGCAGCTAAGGCTATATAAAAAGGCGCTGGAAAGGCTCACCGGCAGAAGAGTTAAGCAGAGCTACATATATCTGTTCAGCATAAGCGCCGCCGTTGAGCTTGATGACGGGGATACGGGGGAAAGTATGAATGGATAGCCGGTATACGGTAAAACAGGCTTTGAATAAATGCGAGGCGGACATAGCGGGCGTGGCGCCGGAAAGCGCATGCTTTGAAGCGCGCGAGCTTGTTATGAAGGCACTTGGCCTTAGAAGCAGGGCGGAGCTTATTAAAATGCTCCCTTCAAGCATGAGCCATGCTCAGCTCGATAAGTTAGAGGGGCTTGCATTAAGGCGGCAAAACGGTGAGCCGCTTCAATACATAATAGGCGAATGGGAGCTTATGGGCCTGAGCTTTAAAACCGACAAAAGGGCGCTTATCCCAAGGCAGGATACGGAGACGCTTTGTGAAAAAGCAATGGAGCTTATAAATAAAAACGGCTACAGAACCCTGCTCGATATGTGCGCAGGCTCCGGCTGCATAGGCATAAGCCTTGCTAAGCTTACCGGAATAGAATGTACGCTTGCGGATATAAGCGAGGCCGCGCTTTCGCTGTGCGGCGAGAATATGCGGCTCAATCATACTAATGCCAGGCTCATCAAAACGGATCTGTTTGAAAATATAGCCGCAAGCTATGATATCATAGTGTGCAACCCTCCCTATCTTAACGATGAGGATATGCGCCTTATGCAGAAGGAGCTTGAGTTCGAGCCTGAAAACGCGCTTTACGGCGGCAGGGACGGACTTGATATGTACAGAAGGATAGCCGCGCAGTATCATGGGCATGTAAACAAGAATGGCGCAATATTGCTTGAGGTGGGCATACGTCAGGCACAGGCCGTCGCCGGTCTTTTCGGCACGGATGAGATAGTAAAGGACTTAAACGGCATAGACAGGGTGGTGATAAAACGATGAAAACCATCAAAAGCAGGATACCGGCTTATGTGATAACGGCGCTGCTGCTTATAGCGCTTACGGCCTGCCAAAGCGAGCAGGCTGCTGAGATAGTAGACATAGCGGCGCTGACGCCGACCAATACGCCCTGCCCCGCGCCGATGCCAACGCCTGTAATGCAGCCGCCTGCGACCCCTGCGATGGAGCCGACGCCAGAGCCGACCCCTGAAGTATACGAGGCTAAGCTCGGCTTCGTTGGGGACATACTTATGATGACAAGGCAGATAGCCGACGCAAAGACCGATACGGGCTATGATTTTTCGGCAAGCTTTGCCAACGTCGCGCCGCTGTTTGCTTCAATGGATATAATGTGCGCAAATTTTGAAGGCACGCTTGGGGGCGCCGAGGGCGGCTATACGCAGCCGAGGGCCACCATGGCCCCCGCAACAGCGGAAAACCCATACCCCACAAGGCCGCCGTTCCAGAGCTTTTCCGCGCCGGACGAGCTTGCAAAAAACCTTTTTGACGCGGGCGTGGACGTTGTGACCCTTGCGAATAACCATGCAATGGACAGGGACGATGCGGGCCTTTTCAGGACCATTGAGACGCTGAGGGCGGCGGGGATAAGTACAACCGGCGCGGCCCTCAGCCAGGAGGATTTTGATACGCCCTGCATATTGGAGGCTAACGGCATAAAAATTGGCTTTGTCGGCGCAACGCAGATATTGAACAGCACCGCCCCGTCAATAGATGCCGAAAACAGGGCCTTTGCGGTTACGATGCTCAATGAGGATATGGCAAAGCGGCAAATCATGGCTTGCGCTGACGCGGGGGCTGAGTTTATAATCGTACTGGTGCATTGGGGCTATGAGCATCAAAGCGAGGTCGATAGCTCGCAGCGCAAATATGCCGAAAAGCTTATCCAATGGGGAGCGGACGCGATAATAGGCTCACATTCGCACTGCCCGCAGCCTATGGAGTGGATGCCGGCGCAAAGGGACGGCAAGGAGCTTAAGGTGCCGGTGGTGTATTCGCTTGGCAACTTTATTTCCAACATGTCGCAAAGAAACGCCAGGATAGGGGTGTTTGCTGGAATAAAGCTGATCAGGGACGGGCGCGGCGTAAGGTGCGCGGAGCTTGGCTGTATACCCCTGTATTGCTGCAGGATGGATATTGATGAAAGCGGCGGCGCAAGGGAAGCGCATACGGTGCTGCCCTGCTTTTTGCGGCAGGGCGAAGAAGACCTTGATGCCGGAATAGCGGACGAAAGCGTAAAGCGGGCCATGCTTGAAGCCTATGAGCATGTTAAAAGCATATGCATAGGCGACAGGGACGATATAAAGCTTATTGAATGGAGCGATATATATGCTGGAGAAGCTTAAGGGAATAAAACAGAGATACGAGGCTATAACGCAGCTTTTGAGCGACCCGAACGTTATATCCGACCAGAACAGGTACCGTGACCTGAGCAAGGAGCAGGCCGGCATTGCCGATATAGTCGCCGCCTATGACGAATATACAAGGGCGGAGCAGGATATAGCGTCATGCAGGGCCATGCTTGAGGATACGGAAGATCAGGCGATGCGCGAGCTTATACACGAGGAGCTTGCCGGCCTTGCAAACGAAGAGCATGAGCTTATGGAAAAGCTTAAGGTGATGCTGCTGCCCAAGGACCCCAACGACGACAAGGATGTTATAATCGAGATACGCGCTGGCACCGGCGGCGAGGAGGCGGCGCTGTTCGGCGCGGATCTGTTGAGGATGTATATGCGCTATGCCGAAAGGCATGGCTACAAGGCGGAGCTTTTGAACGAGAACTATACCGAAAAGGGCGGCGTGAAGGAAGTTGTGCTTTCGCTGCAGGGCAAGGGCGCATATTCAAGAATGAAGTTTGAAAGCGGAGTGCACAGGGTGCAGCGCGTGCCTGAGACTGAGTCGCAGGGCCGCATACATACGAGCGCGGCGACGGTTGCCGTGCTGCCGGAGGCTGAGGATGTTGAGGTGGAGATAAACCCCAACGATCTTCAGATAGATACCTACAGGTCGGGCGGCGCAGGCGGCCAGCATGTTAATAAAACGGAAAGCGCGATTCGTATAACCCATATACCGACAGGGCTCGTCGTGCAGTGCCAGGACGAGCGCAGCCAGCATAAAAACAGGGACAAGGCCATGCGCGTGCTTAAAAGCAGGCTGCTTGAGCTATACAGGAGCCGCGCCGCCGAGGCGGAGGCTGACGAGCGCAAGAGCCAGGTCGGCACGGGCGACAGGAGCGAGCGCATACGCACCTACAACTTTCCGCAGGGCAGGATAACGGACCACAGAATAGGGCTTACGCTATATAAGCTTGAAGCGTTTATAGACGGAGATATGGACGAGGTGATAGACGCGCTGATATTGGCGGAGCGCGCAAAGCAGCTTTCGTCAGCAGAGGACTAAGCGGAGGCGGATATACAATGACGCAGTATGCAAACGCTGTAACGCAATATGAAAACGGCACGGCACTGGGCGGCAGGATAATAAGGGAAGGCGGCCTTGTGGTATTCCCTACGGAGACTGTGTACGGCCTTGGCGCAAACGGGCTGGACAGCGAGGCGGTATTGGGCATATTCAGCGCCAAGGGGAGGCCTGCCGACAATCCGCTTATACTGCATATAGCCAAAAAAAGCGAGCTTAAGCGGCTTTGGAGCCACGTTCCGGACAAGGCGCAGACCCTTGCGGACGCTTTTTGGCCCGGCCCGCTTACCATGATATTCAAAAGAAGCTCTATCGTTCCCGATGAGGTGACGGCGGGCCTTGATACGGTGGCCGTAAGGCTTCCGGGCAACAAAACCGCACGCGCGCTGATAAAAGAGGCCGGCGTACCCATAGCCGCGCCAAGCGCCAACCTTTCCGGCAAGCCCAGCCCGACCACCGCGGAGCATGTAAGGCAGGATATGGACGGACGGGTGGAGCTTATAATAGACGGCGGGCCGTGCAGGTACGGCCTTGAATCCACGGTCGTCAGCCTTGTCGGCAAGCCGGCTATATTGAGGCCGGGCGCCGTCACAAAGGAGATGCTCGAGGCCGTGATAGGCCCAGTTGAGGTAGCGCATGCCGTGCTGTCCCCTTTAAGGGAGGGGGAAACGGCCGCAAGCCCGGGCATGAAGTATCGCCATTACGCGCCGGATGCGGAGGTGGTGGTGGCGGAAGGCAGCGAAAGGGAGATAGCGGCCAAAACATGCCGCGAATATGATATACGCGAAAGCATGGGGCAAACACCGCTTATTTTTGCAACCGAGCAAACACAACCCTTTTACCGTAACAGGCGTTGTGTTATAATAGGGGACAGGAGTGAGCCGGCTACGCTTTGCGCGTCCCTTTTCTATAGCTTGAGGGAGTACGGCTCAAGGGCGGACGTTATACTTGCCGAAGCCCTTCCCAACGATGATATGGGGCTTGCGTACATGAACCGGCTTTTAAGAAGCGCCGGATTCAATATAATTTAACCTTTTGGGAAGCTCTGATACTTTCGGCGCTTCCTTGGCAAAACAGCAAACAGGAGGAAGCATAAGTGGTGCGACGGGTTATTATAGGCTGCGATCACGGCGGATTTACCCTCAAAAAAGAGCTTATACCGTTTATTGAGGCGTTAGGCTACGAGCCGATAGACATTGGCTGTTATGACGAAAACAGCGTTGACTATCCGGACGTAGCTTTTTCTTTAGCTGAAAGGGTGGCCAGCGGCGAATTTGAAAAGGGCATAATAATATGCGGCACGGGCATAGGCGTGAGCATATGCGCAAATAAAGTAAAGGGCATACGCTGCGCGCTATGCACGGATGAAGCCATGGCAAGGCTTACACGCGAGCATAACGATTCCAACGTGCTTGCGCTTGGCGGCAGGATAGTGGGCAGCGAGCTTGCAAAGGGAATAGTTAAAGCATGGCTTGAAACCGGTTTTTCTCAGGGGCAGCGGCATATCAACCGCATAGCCAGAATAAGCGGCTACGAGAACAAATAAAACAGCAACATACACGATTTTTGAAAGGAGACACAAATGAGTACCGTACATGTAATCGATCACCCTCTTGTGCAGCACAAGCTTACCTTCCTAAGGGACAAGAACACCGGCTCAAAGGAATTTCGCGCCCTTGTTGAGGAGCTGGCTATGCTCTTGACATATGAGGCTACGCGCGATCTTCCGCTTACCAAGGTGCAGACGGAAACTCCCGTCGCCATGGCCACAACAGAGGTGCTTGCCGGCAAAAAGCTCGGCATAGTGCCCATACTCAGGGCGGGCCTTGGCATGGTGGACGGTATGCTGAGCCTTATACCTGCCGCGAAGGTGGGCCATATAGGCCTTTACCGCGACCCGGAGACGCTGAATCCCGTTGATTATTACTGCAAGCTGCCGCCGGATATCGGGGAGCGCGACATTATAATCGTCGATCCCATGCTTGCGACGGGCGGAAGCGCCGTTGCCGCCATAAATGTTATAAAGCGCGCAGGCTGCAAGAATATAAAGCTTGTCAATCTTATAGCCGCGCCCGAGGGGATAAAGGCCGTGCAGGAGGCTCATAACGACGTGGACATATATGTTGCCCATGTTGACGATCATCTTAACGAGCATGGCTACATAGTGCCCGGCCTTGGCGATGCCGGAGACAGACTGTTCGGCACGAAATAATATAAGCTCAGCGCATTTATGCTTAAAAGCGGCCTTAGCGCCGCTTTTTTTGCACCGCTTGTCTACACATCCTTATCAACTGACGGTAATATACTTGATATTATTGATAAAATCGATTAAGATTGTTTACAGATTCACAATGACTATGCGATACCGGTTGCAATATCTATCGATATTTGCAATAATAATTGCGTGTGCGCATGCTGAAAATATGGCGTACAAAAAGGAGCGATAGTTGATATGGCCAGTGAGGATATCAAGCTTACCAAGCTTGCAAAGTGTGCCGGCTGCGGCGCAAAGGTGGGCGCTGGGGTGCTTGCGAAGCTGCTCAGCGATATAAAGGTGCATCATGACGACAACCTGCTTGTCGGCTTTGACAAAAGCGATGACGCCTCCGTATATAAGATAAGCGACGACCTTGCTATAGTGCAGACGGTTGATTTCTTTCCGCCTATAGCGGATGATCCGTACCTGTTTGGCCAGATAGCGGCCACAAACGCGCTTTCCGACGTATATGCCATGGGCGGCGAGCCTAAGCTTTGCCTGAATATAATGGCTATACCGGAGAACATGCCCATGGAAGCCGTGCATGCCCTGCTAAGGGGAGGGTATGACAAGGTGTATGAGGCGGGCGCGCTTATAACCGGCGGCCACAGCATACATGACGACGAGCCGAAGTACGGCCTTGCCGTGACGGGCTTTGTTCACCCCGACAAGATGCTTACCAACTCAAACGCCAGGCCGGGCGACGTGCTGCTTTTGACAAAGCCTATAGGCATAGGTGTGCTTTCCACCGCAGCAAAGGCGGATATGCTCTCTAAATCCGGTCAGGAGCTTATAAACAGGCTCATGACTACGCTAAACAAGGCCGCGCGCGACGCTATGGTGAAATACAACGTGCATGCCTGTACTGACGTTACGGGCTTTGGCCTGATAGGGCATACATACGAAATGGCCTCCGGCAGCGATACGGAGATTATCCTTGATGTTGACAGCATAGACCTTATACCAGAGGCGCTTGAGCTTGCGCGTATGGGCATGCTGCCTGCCGGAATGTACCGCAACAGGAGCTTTGCTCAGGCGCATGTGGACGCGGGCGATACCGAGCTTGCAAAGCAGGATATGCTCTACGACCCGCAGACGGCGGGAGGACTGCTTATAGCCGTTGCCCCCGAGGATGCGGACGCATTGTTCAACGAGCTTAAAAATACCGTACCCAGCGCACAGCGCATAGGCACGGTAAGCGAATACAAGGGAGATAAGAGAATCAGGCTTCGCTGAGCGCTTTTATGGCTTCAAGGGCAATGTCAACATCGTTTTCGGTGTTGGCAAAGCCCAGCGAGAAGCGCACCGTCCCTTGCGGGAACGTGCCGAGCGTTTTATGCGCGCTGGGCGCGCAGTGCAGGCCGCAGCGCGTAAGTATGCCATACTCGCTTTCAAGCTTGAAGGCTATGGCCGCGTTGTCGCCGTCAACAAAGTCGAGCGATATCACGCCGGTCCTATGCTCAAGCTCCTTTGTGCCAACGAGCCTTACTCCGCGCATGCCCTCAAGGCCGGCTATAAAGCGGGAGGTCAGCTCAAGCTCATGCTTCCTCAGCGCGCTTACGCCTGCCGCTTCAACGAAGGCGAGTGCGGCTTCAAGCCCGTATATGCCGGGCATATTGGGCGTGCCGGATTCAAACCTGTCCGGAAGATAGTCGGGCAGATACTCCTTGTCGGATGCGCTGCCGGTCCCTCCGGCTATGAGCGGGTCGAGCCTTGCGGCAAATTCGTCCCTGAGCAGCATCAGCCCTATTCCGGAAGGCCCAAGCAGGCCCTTATGTCCGGGCGCGCACAGGCCGCTTAGGTTGAACCGATCAAAGTCTATTGGATAATGGCCTGCGGTCTGCGCCGCGTCAAGCACAAAGGGTATGCCGTGCCGTGCGCATATCCTGCCAACGGCCTCGGCGTCCTGCACGGTGCCGCACACGTTTGAGCCGTGCGCCATTATCAAAAGCCTGGTGTTGGCGCGTATAAGCGGTTCTATGCCGCTGAGCTTAAGTCTGCCTTCACCGTCGCACGGTATACGGTCAAACGTTATACCGTTTAACTGCATTATAGGCCGCATCACGGCGTTATGCTCCATGCTGCTTACTATCACATGGTCGTTGGGCTTGAGCAAGCCCTTTATTATGAAGTTGAGTCCGGCGGTAGCTCCCGGGGTGATTATCACATGCGTAGGCTTTTCGTTGAAGCTGAACAGCCGCTTCGCCCTTTCCCTCAGCGTGAGCGCCACGAAGCCGGCCTCTGCCGCGCTTGAATAGACAGAGCGGTTTATGGTGGCGCCTACGCTGTCCATATACTCCTTCATTCTGTTGCTGACGCCGTCCGGCTTTGGGAACGAGGTCGCGGCATTGTCAAGATAAACGGTTTTCATGCTTGGTACGCTCCTTTGCTTTATATGAGCATAGCACACAGGGCATGGATTGTCACATTGCAAATTACGATGCTTGCTTTATGCAGCATTATACTATATAGCTACACAGGAGGAACGCTATGCTTGAGATAAGCTTAAGGCAGCTTGAAACATTTGTCGTCACGGCGGAGTGCGGCAGCTTCACGAGGGCGGCGGAAAAGCTGCACCTGACTCAATCCACCGTCAGCACGCATATACAGTGCCTTGAACAGGAGCTTCGCACTCAGCTTATACTGCGCGGCGCGAGGCGGCGCTTTGAGCTTACGGACGACGGGCGCAGGGTGTATGAGGCTTCGCGCGAAATACTCAGCCGCTGCGAGGAGCTTGAGAAAATGGGGGAGAGCGCCGTTGCCTCGCCGTTGAGCATAGCGACCTCTACCGTGCCTGCGCAGCAGCTTCTGCCAAAGCTCATGTCCGGCTTCCTCAAAAAGAATTCCAAAGTGCGCTTCGCCCTGAGAAGAGGGGACAGCGACAAGGTCAGGACCATGCTTGAAAGGGGAGAGGCACGCATAGGACTTATGGGAGCGGCGCCGGAGTCCCACAGGTTCGTAAGCCATGTTATAGCGCACGACAGGCTGGTGCTTATAAGCGAGAACGACCAAAAGTTCCGCGGGCTTAAGCAGGCCGGAGCCACAGGCGTCCAGCTCATAGGCAACCCGATGATAGCCAGGGAGGAGAGCAGCGGCACGCAGCAGGCCGTAGAGGCGTATTTCATTGGCTGCGGCATAGATGCCGGCAAGCTCAACATAATCGCCCGTATGGACAATCCTGAGGCTATAAAGGCAGGCGTGGAGCAGGGTATGGGGATATCGGTCATATCCTACCTTGCGGTGCAGGAGGAGGTGGCCTCCGGCAGGCTGATAGCATTTGACCTTGATGAAAAAAAGGCGTACCGCAACATATACATTGCGTGGCGCAAGGATACGGCGCTTTCAGCTTTGGAGCAGCATTTTGTCAGCTATGTAAGGAGCGAAACGCCAAAGCTTGTAAAGTGAACGCGGATAGGCGCATATAACGCCATAAATATGGGGGCAAAGGATAGCTCTGGCAACGGGGCTATCCTTTGCCGTTTACGGCAAGCCAAAGGGCGGCACAAGGCCGCCCTGTAGCTGTTTTTTATCAAGGTTTACCTTATGCCAGCCCAAGGAAATGAACTATTGCGTACCACAGCGGCATGTCGCCGGTCGGCGGGGGCAGTATGCCGGGCTGAGTGGGCTGAGTGGGCTGTACGGGAGTGGGGTTGTAGGGCCTGTAATAGGGGTCGTCGATGTATAGGGTAAAGCTGTCGCGGACGGTTGTTTCTTTAATGGTCAGGCCGACATCTTGCAGTATTTTTATGATCTGCCGCATCTGCTGCTGCTGCATCTGCTGCACCAAAGCAGCATTATCAGTAGCAGGTTGGCCTTTTTTGGCAAGTTCTTTTTCGTTGGCTTCAGGCCTCTTCAGAGTTACTTTGCCGCTGAAAGCGCCTTGGTTGACGAGCATTACGTAATCACCATTCCAGCTGCTCTTTATAGGCAGATTTTTGCCGCGAAGGGTTATTATAGGGTTGATTTCCTCGTTTTCGGTTGGGTCAAGTTCGCAATTTATGATTATGGTGTTTCCGTTGACGTTGACTTGTATATCCTTGATTTTGAACATATTGCTATCAAGGGTGATGTTAGCGGTATCATAATTGCTCAGGTCTATCAGGGGATCGAACGTGAACTCCAGCTCTACTTCTGCGCTCAGCCGATCATAGTTTGTTTTGAGTATATACCACATACCTTCATTGAATGGCACCTGATTAGGCTGATTATCCTGAATAGCCTTAGCAAGCTCGTTCATCAGCGGCGAACCTTCGAGCTTTGTCATATCCATTGTGGCAGTATAGCTGACGTAGTTGCCGTATGTGGAGTTGACAAGGTATGTATTCTTAGGGTTCTCGTAGGCCGTGGGCGTTATTTCCCTGCTGAGGTCAACCCTGTTGGTGACATAGAGATCGCCAGGGGTTATGGGAACCATGGCATTCCAAGCGGTGGTATTTAATTCGAAAGCCAGTTCATGAACATTTATGTCGTCCACATACAAAACAGCCTTATCGGCAACTACATCCCTTTGCGGCTTAAACTCGGGATCTTGCGGCCAACAGTCGTTCGCGCCGCCTATAAACGGTATGCAGCAGGTAAGCGTTCCGTTATTAGGTTTTACATTCGGAACCAACTGGACTCTTGTGAGCAGCGTAGTATTGCTGTAAAGCTCAACTGCTATTATTGAGGTGTCTTCGATTTGAGAAAGACCATCTAATTCGATAGAGACCCTTTTCCCTGCGTTATCATTAAAAAACAGGACAACGCTCTGGATATGTGGTTTTTCTTCAGCCAAAACCGTCGCGGCGGAGAGCAGCATTACGAATACTAACAATAACGCGAATACTTTTTTCATTCTAGTTCTCCCTTTCTCTTGGCGAAATATATACTATCGCCATTTTTTAACACCATACCATTTTTTTGAGGGTTTTCCAATAGATTGTTATTGTTAGTTAGCTGGTGCATACCGTAAAATAGCAGAAAGCGTTACAACATTTATTTTACAAGAGGAAGGATCAATTATGTCACATGGGGTGAATAAGTCGTTTGAAAATGTGGACCGGTACTATGAGATGGGGGCGAACATCGCCTATTACAGAAGGCTTGCGGGCTTTACGCAGGCCCAGCTTGCTGAGCGCGTTGGGGTCGCGCGCGTACATGTGAGCGGTATAGAATCGCCAAATACCGCTACCGCCTGTTCTATTGAGCTTCTTTTCCGCATAGCGGCCGCGCTTCAAGCGCCGCCATATAAACTGCTTAAATCAAGATAACGTAAGTTCATATATGCCGATAAAGCCGGCGGGGGGGCAATGCCTGTCCGCATACCGGCATGCTCATTCCGGCTTTGCGACCACGACGCAGCGCTCGTTTCTTGTGCCGAGCTGGGAGTTCCAGCTTTCGCCGTAGCAGGTTATAAGCGTGATGCGAACATCGCCCGTGTAGTACGCCATAACGCTTTGAGGCACGTCGTCAAGAGCGTATATATCAACGCTTTCCACCTTGAAGGCCATGGCGGAGCCGTCGTCATATCCTATTACTATCTCCTCTCCCGGTTCAAGCTTTGACAGAATGGAAAACACGCCCGCTACCTTTTTCCAGGTGATGTGGCCGTTGAATATTGCGTTGCCCATCTCGCCGGGTGAGGCGCTTGCATCGAGCCATGCGGCGACCCTTTCCGAATCGACTGTACCCATAGTATATAGCGTCCGCCCGTTCTCATCGGTTACGGGATCGCCGTTTCTGTCAGTATACGGCACTGTGCCAACCGTCACAACGTCGCAGCTTATCTCCCTTTGGGTGAAGTACATCTTGGTAGGGAGCCTGCGCGCATACGGGGTGGCAGTCGGCTCGGGGGCGGCTGTTTCAGCGGGAGCCGGCGAGGCGGAATGAGGCTCTGCGGCCTGAGCCGGCGTGGGTGCGGAGGTTGCCGCAGGAGCCGGCGGCTCGTAAGCATCCGGGAAAAAGACGTATTGCCTTATCATTAGAACTGCGACGAGCAGCAGTACAGCGGCGCTGCTGCTGCCGAGGATTATCCTGAGCGCCTTGCCGCGGCCGGACTTTTTATTTGAAGAATCGGTCTTATTCATGCCGAAAGCCTCCTTTAGCTGCCAAGCTGTAACATGATTATACCATCACGGCGGCTGTATAAACAACACAAAGCTTATTTCGGCAAAAGCAAAGGGCGGCCTAAGCCGCCCTCGGGGTATCGAAAAAGTGGCTGCTCGCCACTTTTTCGAGAATTACGGGGTTTGCCTCTCGCTAAAGCTCCCGGGCGGCAAACCCCATAAAGTGCGAAAACCAACAGGTTTTCATCCGTCCTGACGCACAGGTCGTCAGAGCCGGAATCAACTTAAGGGGCTGCCGCCCCTTAACAACCCCTGATTTTCTACAACCTAAAAGGAAAGGGCGGCCTAAGCCGCCCTGATATTTGCTATGCTTATTTTACCAGCCCAAGGAACCGTGCTATTGCGTACCACAGCGGCATGTCGCCGGTCTGCGGGGGCCGTATGCCGGGCTGTACGGGCTGCACGGGCGTGGGGTTCGGGTACTGCGGCCCAATGTATCCCCACTTCGCAACGTATCTTGCATCGCCGGTAACGGTAGGCGCTACGCTCGGCTCCCAGCCAAGGAAGATGTAGCCGTAACGGTACGGAATGGCGGGTACGGGGGTAGCGTCGCCGTACTTAAGGTTGGGGTAAGTGGCATATGTGCCGCTAAAGCCATCAAGATAAGTTACGGTGAAGGTTTCATCCTCGTCTGAGCACTTTACGTTGAATACAATGGGCGGATCGTAGTTGGGCATTGGCTTCCATGCTTGCTCTTCGGCGTCGTATATAAGCGTTATCGTGCCGGTCTGACCAGCGGGAGACAAAGTATGAGGTTTCCCCAAATCCTTAACGTACTCAGCGACGTATAATTCGGGATAGACGGTAATGTCGCAGGTATAATCATCGCCTTTAAGGGTCACGTCTCCGATACTGAAGCTGCCATCAAATATACCATAAGACTGATCGCCAGAGCCGTAATAATCGTTTATGCAATGAACCTTTACAGCCCCGCGGCCGATGATGTCAGGCACATCATTGTCAGTAGGCTTGGCAGGAGGAGTGGGGGTAGCGCTAGGAGTGGGAGTAGGGTCAGTGCCGGGCGTAGGAGTAGGGTCGGTGCCGGGCGTAGGAGTAGGGTCAGTGCCGGGCGTAGGAGTGGGAGTATTATTCTCTTCCCACACGGCGTAAAGGGTGGTATTCTGGCTTATTGTTATGCTATTGCCGCCAATAAACTCTGCGGTCGTAGCATTTTTATTGGTGCTCCAGCCCTTAAAGGTATAGTTTTCTCTGGTGGGTTCTATAGCGCTTACCGTAAAGGTGGCACTCTGGCCCTTTTCTACCCGCTTTGTTTCAGACGCGGGTGCATTTGTACCGCCGTTTGCATCATAAGTGAGGGTAATATTCTGGAAACGATTTTGGTAATTGCTCAGATACAGGATGAACGGGTGAGTAGAAGTTCCGGTATGCGAAGAAGCTGGAGCAGTCCATGTGCCGGAAGCGTTGCTCATATCTTTTTCATATATATAAGCGGTTGATCTTTCTACAATATTACCATCAACAGTAAGGCAGAGCTGCCAGCCGCCGTTGTAATTATTTCCGCCGGCAGAAGCGTTCCATTCAAATTTGTAACCTATTTCATGGTCAACACTGTTGTCCAAATGTCGATTAATCTTATATCTATTTGTATTGGACTGAGTGCCGTCTGCTCTGTAATAATTGCCGCCGATAATGGTAACCGTCCATTCCCAAGACATGTCTTTCGCAAACGCGGTTGTCGGTATCATGCACAGCAGCATGATAAGCGCCAGCATGACTGCAAGTGATTTTTTCATTATCGCTTTTTCCTCCTTTTCGGTAGGTTTTGCCTACTAATAGTTTGCATTTATTATAACATGCATGCTTTTGTTTAGCAATAGCTGTCTTATAGTTAACAGGTGTTTAACAATAATTTGTAATATGTGAAAATATAAACAGAATACATGTAGGAGGGGAAAAACATGTCGCATGCAATGAAAGTGTCTTTCGAGAGCATAGATTATTATTATATGATTGGAACCAATATGGCATATTACAGGCGGCTGGCCGGATTGACGCAGGCTCAGCTTGCGGAAAAGGTGGGCGTAAGCAGGGTGCATATAAGCTTTATTGAGGCGCCGAACATGGTAAGACCGTTCTCGATAGAGCTGCTTTTTAAGATAGCAAAAGCGTTGAATGTTGAACCTGCAAAGCTGCTCAAAATGAGGGATGGGGCCTAATAATTCATAATAATTACAGAATCCGTTAAGGGGAGAAATCGCGCAAATGTATCTTATGTATCACAGCTACGGACAATGCACCGCCGCTATGATACAGAAGAAAACAGCCCGCTGTTTTCTTCGCTGTCCGTCTGCTTACGCTACCGAAACAGCGGCAACCGATTTCTCGGTTGCAAAAAGAGTATGCGCATCACGGGAGAAAGGAGTATATGGCAAGACACTCATTTATACAGATGTCGAAGCTACCCAATGTCAAGGGAAGAATATCCTATATCACAAGCCACGCAAGACAGGAAAATCTCTATGCCACCTACCGCACCGCCGACAATGAATTTTGGAGTAACCTTGCAAGGGAAAGCCAGCAGGAATTTAAGCGAAGCGGTACAGAGGGCAAGTGTATTGAAGCAAGGGAATTGATTATTGCCCTGCCTGAAGTATATATAAGATACGAGCCGCAGGAAGTCATTGAAGATTTTACGGAGGAGTTCCGCAGGCGGTATGGCGTGGAGTGCGTGTCAGCCCTCCACCACAACAAACGCAAGACAAACTATCATATCCACCTTATCTTCAGCGAAAGAAAACTGTTTCCTGAGACTGACATCAAGATAGCCACCCGAAGTGTATTCTTTAACGAAACAGGGCAAAGGGTACGCACCAAGAAAGAAATCATCGGGGAGAACGGACAGATACGAAAAGGCTGCACCGTCATAAAAAAGGGCGAGGTTTACGAAAAGCACCTCTTTACCGTGAAAGATGATAAATTCAAAAGCGAGCCTTTTCTTCGGGAAGTGAAAGAGATTTATACCAACCTTATCAATCGCCATATGGCTGATCCCGAACAGCAGTTAAAGGTCTTTGATAAGAACAGCGTTTATCTCCCTACAAAGAAAATCGGTAAGAACAATCCCAAAGCCGCCGAGATTGAAGCGGATAATGCCGCAAGGCAAGAATGGAATAGGACAGCGGATATGGCGTTGTTATCGGGTATTTCCGAAGCACAGATTTTAGAAGTCAAGCAGACCGAGATACACGAAAAAGCAAGCCAATCTATCAAAAGCAAAGGCTGGCTGCCTAATCTGTTCCGCAGTATCGTCAGCAAGGCAAAGGACTTCCTGCAAAACCTTATTCGGGAAAAAGATATGCCGCCTAAGCCTACGCTTGATATTGATATGGCAGAGTTCCGCCATATGAGAAATCTAATGATAAAAGTACAGGATAAGGCGGTAAAAATCAAAAACTTGCAGGATAAAGTTCTGCCGCAGTTGAAACAGCAGCTTGCCGATACAAAGGGGCTTTTCAAAGGTAAAGAACGAAAAGCGTTGGAGGTAAAAATCAAAGAAACCGAAGTGGAAATTGCCGACAGGTTGGATAAAATCCCCGATACACTCAAAGCGGACGGTTATCCCGATGTACAAGTTTTTATGAGGACTTTCCGAGAAATGGAAAGCGTTGTAGAACAGTACAACCGTGGCCTTGCCGAGTGGGAATATCAAGTCAGCAGGAAACCGGCAACCTCCACTAAAGAACAGCACAGACCTCCCGAAAAGCAGAGCGTGTTAAAACATCTGCGTGAGATACAGGAACGCAACAAGCAGAAACCGCCGCAATGACAGCATAAAAAATCCATTGACAGAGATAGCCGATAGACATTGAAAAACCGCCGTTATGGAGTTACCCATAGCGGCGGCATACATAATCATTTGCAGCTACAAAATTAACAGTTATATTTTTTTGATTTGTTTAACAAAATATAAATTCCAATCAATACCAAAATAGTGATTCCAAGTATCATATACATCGTTCCGATATTTACTTGACTTCCGAAAAAATAAAGATTGCAATCAAGGGAATCTTTTAGTTTTTCAATAACCTCTGTTGGAATACCTTGATTTTGCATTTCGGCAAGCGCCCCTTGCATTGTATGATTTCGGATAAGTGATGTACCATAAGTACCCGGCAAAAATGAGATTATTTTTTGCAGCCCTTCTCCAAATGAAGAAATAGGCATATATGCACCACAAATGAAACCATATCCCGCACTGATGATTGTGCCTACCGCTGAAATTTGTCCTTGTGTTGATAAGAAAAAATTAATAATCGAAGATAATGCTGTCCCAAACAAAACAAGGAGTAAAATATCAAGAAACAAAAAGAATATATCTGCGAGCGACATATACCAACCGACAATAGCTACATAAGTAAGACAGATACCCGTTGCAGCAAAGCAAATAATAAGTGTTGAAAGCAAGGTTGCAACATAATAACTCAACGAAAGTGTAGCTGACTTTACAGGAGATATTCTTAAATCTCTTATCGTACCATTTGCTTTATCTTGCACCATTAAAAAATTAGAACAAAAAGCAACCGTTACACACGAAACAGCAAGAATAGATGAGATAAGTTGACCGCCTACCAGTCCCTCTATTATGCTTTCTGATAGTTTTAATGAATTAGGTAAATTAGATGTAAAACTATCCCGATACACATTCCCAAGAAAAGTCACATAAAGTACAAGCAATATAGCAGGCGTTATCAAAGAGGTAAAGAACATTCCCTTATCTTTGAAAAACAATTTGATATTTCTTTTGATAAGAATGAAAGCCATACTCATTTTTCTGCACCTCCCACCAATGTTTTGCCCGTAACAGCAAGAAAAACATCGTCCATTTTTCCTTTTGTTATTTCGTAATCATTAAACAACTGCGGATTACGAACAATCAATTCAGTTGCAGCCTTTGTATTCGGTACAGAAAGGCGATAACCGTTTCGGATTTGCTCATATTCCACATCAAGTGCTTTAATATCCTTTTCATCTACATCATAAATTGTGATGTAATCCCCAGTATAAATATTTTTTAATTCAAGCGGAGTACCCTCTGCGGATATTTTCCCATCATCAATGATTACAACATAATCAGCTTCCGCAGCTTCTTCCATATAGTGCGTAGTTAAAAATACAGTCATATTTTCATCTTTGCGAAAACTTGATATAACATTCCAAATAAGTCGGCGTGTCTGTGGATCAAGCCCTGTTGTCGGCTCATCAAGAATAAGGATTTTAGGCTTATGAAACAAAGCCCTTGCAATATCAATTCTTCGGCGTTGTCCTCCTGATAATTTACCAACGGTGCGTTTCAATAAGCTTTCAAAATCTAATATTTTCGCCAATTCCTCAAGTCGTTTCTTAAACTCCATTCCAGTAATGCCATATAGAGCGGCACGACTTTCCAAATTATCATAAACAGAAAGGGCAGAATCCAAAACAGATGATTGAAAAACTACACCAAGTTCACGCTTAATATAGTCCATATCCTTATCTAAATCGTGTTTATCAATAAAAACGCTTCCACTGTCTTTCGATAGTTGTCCACACATAATATTGATTGTAGTTGATTTTCCTGCCCCATTGATACCAAGAAAGGCAAACAACTCTCCTTTTTTTACACGAAAACTCAAATTCTGAACAGCGTTTACACTTCCAAAACTTTTATTAAGATTATTGATTTGAATAATATTGCTCATTCAATTTCCTCCTGTATAATCGGTTTTTATCTCGCATAGAGAGCAATCAATATAATCTTTTCCTGTTCTAATCGAACTCCAAATTAGTAGATGCAGTGCGATACCGTAAATTAAACTTATTATAGCATAATGAATTACCAAAGTCATTATGAAAGAGAACACATCGAATAATAATTGTGGCAGGCAAAGTTTTAATTTTTGACTGCTACAATTCTAATATTCTATATATTACATTTTTTACTTATAGATAATATCGGCATATACAATTTCTCGTGCTCTTGCCTGTATCTCATTCATTCGACCAACCCACAACATCGGCTTTTCTACTTTAAGTTGTTCGGTCACGCCCTCCTTGTCAGCCATTTGCTCGACCAATCGAAATATCATTTCCGTTGCCTGTTCGTCAATATCAGTAAGGTAACAGTTCAATTTTCCGCTTGTGAGAAGCGTGATGTAAACTGCCCGTTTATGTTCCTGTAAATAGCGTTTGTGTCGCTGCCCCCATACGCCGATATGCCTTTCTTCTTTTGCGGCGGGCAATTCCAAACAAGGGA
>OIZL01000218.1_pt1 | contig 49213 bp, 48 predicted proteins | sample 1588541 | NCBI WGS metagenome assembly OIZL01 (sample SAMN03283285) | human gut metagenome | biome: human-associated habitat; material: feces | host: Homo sapiens | place: Peru | collected 2012 | reverse complement strand
GCGGTATGCAGCCCGAGGGAGAGGAGTTTTCCGAGATAGAGCTTTCGGCACTGAAAGAGGTCGGAAACATCATCACGGGTGCGTACCTCAATTCGCTTTCCATGCTTACCAACCTGGTTATTTATCCATCGGTTCCGGATCTGTGCGTAGATATGGCAGGAGCGATCCTGAGTGTGCCGGCGATCGAGTTCGGCGCGCTGGGTGACCGGATGCTGCTTATTCAGACACAGTTCTTTGACGAGATGACGCTGGACGGATATTTCATACTGATTCCGGATCTGGATTCGTATGGCAAGATATTGTCGGCGCTGGGAATCAATTCGTGAGATAGACGGACTAAATAACAGGAGATGGCAGCGATTATGGGGAATATGATTAAAGTCGGCATGGCTGATCTGAATGTCTGCGTCAGCCCGGACTGTATTACAACGTTGGGACTTGGCTCCTGCATAGGTATCGCGATCCGCGATCCGGTTACAAAGATTGGTGGTCTGGCACACATCATGCTGCCGGACAGCACGGCGATCAGAAACAATGTCAACATTCCGAAGTTTGCGGATACAGGAATAGAAGAGCTGGTCAAGAGGGTTGTGGCGCAGGGTGCAAACCGGGGCAGACTGGTGGCCAAGATCGCAGGGGGAGCGCAGATGTTCGCATTCCAGACCAAGAATGAGATGGTGCGCGTCGGCGAGAGAAATGCAGAGGCAACGAGAAAAAAACTGGCAGAGATGAATATTCCGATCCTGGCAGAGGATACGGGCAAAAATTACGGAAGGACCGTTATTTTCTATCCGGAGAATGGGGATTTTTATATCCGGGCGGTCGGCAAATCGGAGTATAAGATCTGATCAGTTACTATTGATATCGCGAAATGAAAGGGTTATCACGTGGCAGCAGAGGAAGAAAAGGGGATAGATCCTGTAGAGGAAACTGAAAAGACGATGCAGGATGTGCAGGAAGAGCTGGAGCTTGAGACAGAGGCAGAACGCGAAGCCAGAGAGAAGATGGAAGAAGAGAAGAGGAGGATCAGCGCACGGAGAAGAAGACTGATCCCGCCTTTTGTGATGCTTCTGGCGGGAGCGGTCGTAAGCATTGCCATGCGATTGTTCCGGTATGAGACGCGCACGATGCTGATCGTGCTGTTGATCGTTTTAGTAGTATTTTATCTGGTGGGCGAGGTCATTAAATATATGCTCGACCAGTTTGAAAAACAGATTGAAGAGAACAAAGCCAGGGAAGGCGAAGTCATTGAGAAGGAGCTTTCCGGGGAGGCGACATCTGCACCGGAGAAGAAGGGTGAGTAGACGGATAGATGGATGAGGCAGGCAAGAAGAAGCTCTGGGAGGAATACGCAAAGACAAAGACGCCGGAGCTGCGGGAAAACATCATATTGGAGTATGCGCCGCTTGTGAAGGTGGTGGCAGGCCGGCTCAGCATGTATCTGGGATACAATGTCGAGTATGAAGATCTTGTCAGCTATGGTGTATTTGGCCTGATCGATGCGATCGACAAATTTGATCTGCTCAAGGATGTCAAGTTTGAGACATATGCCAGTCTGAGGATCCGGGGAGCGATCCTGGACCAGATCCGGAAGATGGACTGGATCCCACGGACGATCCGGCAGAAGCAGAAAAAGATCGATGCGGTGATCAAGGATGTAGAGACCAGATATGGAAGAAATGCGACCGATGAGGAGATCGCGTCAGGACTTGGGATCGCCCCGGAGGAATATCTGGAGTGGCAGTCCCAGATGAAGATCACCAACATTGTCTCGCTCAACGAGTTCCTGGAGCAGGGCAGCGAGGTGCCGAACGAGGCGATGAAGACCAAGAGCGCACAGTTCGACAGTCCGGAAGAGGTAGTTGCCAAGACCGAGCTGAAACAGATGCTGGTACAGTCTCTGGAGATTTTGACAGAGAAAGAAAGAAGAGTTATCGAGTTATACTATTATGAGGATCTGACCTTAAAAGAAATAAGCAGTATTCTGGAGGTTTCGGAGTCCAGAATATCACAGCTTCATACAAGAGCATTACAGAAGATGAAAACGAAACTGGGAAACTACATGGGGATTTTAACCAATCCCGCGGGAAAATAATGAGGTGACCATGAACGGCTACTTTCGACTTGTGAATGAAAAGGATAAGACCAGGATCAAATTATTTCCGCCGACGGAAGATGGAAAGCCAGTCGAGATCAACGATGTGGTAGAATATCTGACGATGAAGGACTACGCCTGCGATCTGCCCTCGCTCAAGCGGGCGGTAAGCGAGGCAAAAGAGGAAGAGACGGTCGTGCTTCTCGGATATGGTGCGCGGCTTGTGGAGAAAGAGTGCTTTACTCTGCGCGTAACGCCGGATAAAATGCAGGCTTACGCCAAGTTTTATGCGCCGTCGGAGGGTGGTCAGCTGCTTGCGCCGGAGGAGCTTCTAAGGGGATTGAACGCGCAGGGCATCAAGGCGGGCATCTGTAAGGATAATCTGCGGAGTTACCTTGCCAAGAGAAATTATCTGGAGGAGATCCTGGTTGCGGAGGGAACGCAGCCGAAGCAGGGGCAGAACGCCTGCATTGAATATTTTTTTAATACGGACAGAAGAGCGAAACCTACGTTGCTGGAAGACGGCAGTGTGGATTTTTTCCATTTGAATATGGTAAGTACCTGCAAAAAGGGAGGTGTGCTGGCGAAACTTCATCCGGCAGTGCCGGGAGAGGCAGGCAGCAACGTATATGGGGAGCCAATCCAGCCGGCGAATGTCAGGGAGACGCGGTTCCAGTATGGGAAGAACATTGAGCAGTCGGAGGATGGACTGACACTGATCTCCATGGTGGACGGTCATGCGGAGCTGGTGGACGACAAGGTCTTTGTCTCAGATGTGCTGGAGGTGGAGAACGTTGATACCTCCACCGGCAACATCGACTTTGAAGGCAGCGTGCAGATCAACGGAAATGTGTGCACCAATTTTGAGGTCAAAACAAAGGGCGACATTATCGTGAAGGGTGTTGTCGAAGGCGCGCATCTGGAGGCAGGTGGCAATATCATCATTGTACGAGGCGTCAACGGCATGGGTAAAGGCGTGCTGAAGGCAGGCGGCAATGTCATCTCCAAGTTCCTCGAGAATGTCACGGTGCATGCGGCAGGGTATGTATCCTCCGAGTCCATTCTGCACTGTCATGTGATGGCGGGAACAGAGATCACGGTCAGCGGACGACGGGGATTTATCACCGGCGGGAAGGTGAGCGCGGCGGGTCTGATCGACGTAAAGACGCTGGGATCTGCGATGGGTGCAGATACCGTGGTGGAGGTCGGAGCGGATCCGGAGATCAAAGCGCGCATGGCGGAGCTGCAAAAGGCGATCGCGGAGAGCACCAAGACACTGCAGTCGATCCAGCCGATTCTTGTCAATGCCAAACAGAAGATCGCGAAGGGCGTCACGCTGACGCCGGAGCAGTTAAAATATGTACAGTCGCTGATCAAGGCGAACCAGCAGCAGACAGAGCTGGTAGAGAAAGGCACGGCGGAACTGGAGGAATTGCAGAAACAACTCATCCGTTCCGAGGGGCGGGGGATCATCGTCAGAGGAACGATCCACCCGGGGACAAAGCTCTGTATCGGAGACGCATCCATGGTGGTTCAGAAGAGTGCGCAGTACTGCCGGTTTATCAGAGAACGCGGAGAGATTAAAATGGCGTCTATCTAATACGGATAATAAAGAAACGTGATTTGTGTCTGCGCGTACTTGACACAAACTCGGTATGCACAAAGAACGTGCGCGGAAATGAGGAATAACATGGCAATCGGACTGGTAGAATTACAGGGACAGATAACGCGGGCGCAGGATTACACGACGCTGAAACAGAACGAGGACAACAAGCCGATGCTGGATCAGATGAATTTTGAACAGCAGATGACGAAGCAGGTTGAGAAGAAGGCGGAAGCGGTCAACCATGCGGATGAGTCCCAGTACCACAACCGCAAATTTGACGCCAAGGACAAAGGCGACAACGAGTATCGCGGAGACGGTGGAAGCGGAAAGAAAAAGCAGGGAAAGAAAGACGGCAGAGTGCTTGTGAAGCAGAGCGGGCACTTTGATATTTCGATCTGACGGGTGCGGGCGGCAGCCGGACGGATCAAGAATTAAGGAACCGCCGTGACGGAAAGAAAGCACAGGGGATACGGTGGTCTGGAGGGAAAGATGAGCACGATGGAGATCATTCTGATAATAGCAGGCGTGGCAGTGCTGGTGGTTGGCTACTTTGTACCCGCAGGAAAGAAAAAGCTGGATGAGGAAGTAGAGCTGATCAGCGAGGATGAGATCAGAAAGCTGATCGCCAAAGAGACGGACGAAGTGCACGACCGTGTGGCAAAGACCGTGGATGAGGGGATCAAATACGCGATGGAGAATACCGAACGTTCCATGGAGAAGGTGAGCAATGAGAAGATCATGGCGATCAACGAGTATTCGGACACCGTGCTGGAGGAGATCAACAAGAATCACCAGGAAGTGGTATTTCTGTATGATATGCTGAATGACAAGCACGATAACCTTGTCAATACCATCAGCGAGATGACGACGAAGGCAGAGGGGATCACGCAGACTGTCAGGGATGCGGAGATCACTGCCAAAGAAGGACAGAGCGCGGTGCAGGATATGACGGCGCAGGTGGAGGCAGCGCTGGAGGAAGCACAGGAGATGATCGGACGGCTGCAGCAGGAAGAACAGTCCGTGCGCGACGCCCAGAACAATCTGGAGATCTCCATGGGAAGACTGCAGAGCATGCTTTCAGAGGTTGAGAAAAGACAGCAGGAGGTCGGCGCAGCAAAGCCGGCAGAGGAAGTGAGCGCCTTACCGGAGTCTGTGAAAGAGGAGCCGGTAAAGGAAGAGCAGGAAGATACATTCCGACCGATCGCGGCGAAAAGGGTGGAGATCATCCATGAGCCGGATGGCGATTATGTAGCGCCGACGGAAGCTGCTATACAGCCGGATGAGCCAAAGCCGGCAAAGAAGACAAGAAAGAAACCGGCGAAGAAGAAAGAGGAGGAGCAGCCGGAAAAAAGACAGATGGCAGGTCAGCCGGCAGAGGCGGCGGAGATGGATATCCAGTTCGCACAGGGAAAAGAGAGCGGACGGAACAGCAACGAGAGGATTCTGGAACTGCACAAGGCTGGAAAATCCAACATGGCGATCGCCAAGGAACTTGGACTTGGGATCGGTGAGGTAAAACTGGTCATCGATCTGTTTGAGGGTATGTGATATGGAACGAAGATATTATTTGCGGGGATTGGGACTTGGGATCCTGATCACAGCGATCATTATGGGCGTCGCACAGAGAGGCAGCAAAGAGATGTCGGATGAAGAAGTCCGGCAGAGAGCGAGAGAACTCGGAATGATCGAAAATACAGTCTTGTCGGAACCGGTGGCAGAGCCGGAGGCAGATGCGGAGCAGGCTGAAACGGATCTGGCAGCCGCAGAGGAAAAATCGGAGGAAGCGGCACCGGCAGACACAGAACCGGTGACAGAAGATATGCAGGAGGCTGCTGCGGACGAGCAGGATACGCAGGAGCAGACTGACGCGGAGGACAGCCAGGAGCAGGCGGACGCTGTGGATGCACAGGCAGAGCCGGAGCAGGCGGATGCACAGACGGCATTGGAAGAGGAGACAGAGCAGAGCACCGGAGCGCAGAGCGAGACAAAGACAGCGGCGTCCGGGGAAGCGCAGATCTTCACGATCGATAAGGGAGACAGCTCGGTGAGCGTGGCGCAGAAGCTGGAGCAGGCAGGACTGATCAGTTCTGCGGCGTCCTATGACCGCTTCCTTTGCGACAACGGATATGACAAGAAGATCCGGGCGGGAGAGTACACGATCCCTGCCGATGCCGGCGACGAGCAGATCGCCAGGATCATAACAGGAATGGAATAAAATTTTTAAAAAGCCCCCTTGTCAAGGGGCTTTTTCTATGCTAAACTTTACAAGTGTGCGTAAACACATAACATTCACATATGCCCAGCAGTTGCCGGTGCTCCGAAACTCAGGGGTGGCAGTCTGCGTAAGGTATATGGCAGAAATCAACCAAATGGAGGGAAAGAAAATGAGCGTTATTTCAATGAAGCAGTTATTGGAAGCTGGTGTACATTTCGGACATCAGACAAGAAGATGGAACCCTAAGATGGCTCCTTACATCTTCACAGAGAGAAACGGTATCCACATCATCGACTTACAGAAGTCTGTAGGCAAGGTAGACGAGGCATACAAGGCAGTATTTGATGTGGCTTCCCAGGGAGGAACCATTCTCTTTGTTGGTACAAAGAAGCAGGCACAGGACGCTGTAAAGACAGAGGCTGAGCGCTGCGGTATGTACTATGTCAATGAGAGATGGCTTGGCGGTATGCTTACCAACTTCAAGACCATCCAGTCCAGAATTGCAAGATTAAAGGCAATCGAGACCATGGCAGAGGACGGAACCTTTGATGTTCTTCCTAAGAAGGAAGTTATCCAGATCAAGAAAGAGTGGGAGAAGCTGGAGAAGAACCTTGGCGGTATCAAGGATATGACAAGAATTCCTGACTGTATCTTCGTTGTAGATCCCAAGAAGGAGAGAATCTGCGTACAGGAAGCACACTCTCTGGGAATCACACTGATCGGTATCGGTGATACAAACTGTGATCCAGAAGAGCTGGATTACATTATCCCCGGTAATGACGATGCGATCAGAGCTGTCAAGCTGATCGTTTCCAAGATGGCAGACGCTGTCATCGAGGCAAACCAGGGCGCAGAAGAGTATGTAGAAGAGGCAGAAGCTGAGAAGATCGAAGAGACAGACGAAGAGGCATAAATCAGATAAGTTCAGGAGGAAAAATAGATGGCTATCACAGCAGCAATGGTAAAAGAGTTAAGAGAGATGACCGGTGCAGGCATGATGGACTGCAAGAAGGCTCTGAATGAGACTGCAGGCGATATGGATGCAGCCGTAGAATTTCTGAGAAAGAACGGACAGGCTAAGGCTGAGAAGAAGGCTGGCAGAATTGCAGCAGAAGGTCTTTGCCGCGTAGCAGTGAAGGATGACAAGACAGTAGCAGTTGTAGAAGTAAACTCCGAGACAGACTTCGTTGCAAAGAATGCAGATTTCCAGGCATATGTAGAGGCTGTTGCTGAGCAGGCAGTTGAGTCTGACGCAAAGGATATGGATGCTTTCATGGCAGAGCCCTGGCATCTGGATAAGTCCAAGACTGTAAAGGATGCGCTGGTAGACAAGGTTGCCGTGATCGGCGAGAACCTGAGCATCAGAAGATTCGAGAAGGTCGTAGCAAACGACGGCTGTGCTGTATCTTATGTACACGGCGGCGGAAGAATCGGAGTTATCGTTGAGGCAGCTACCGATGTTGTAAATGATGCAGTGAAGGAAGCACTTACCAACATCGCTATGCAGGTTGCAGCACTTTATCCGAAGTATGTATCTACCGATGAAGTTTCGGAAGAGTACAAGGCTCATGAGAAAGAGATCATTGCAGAGCAGATCAAGAATGATCCTAAGATGGCAGGCAAGCCGGAGAAGGTTATCGAGGGCGCTGTCAACGGACGTCTCAGCAAAGAGCTGAAAGAGGTATGTCTGTTAGAGCAGGTATACGTAAAGGCAGAGGATGGCAAGCAGACGGTTGCCAAGTATGTTGAGCAGGTTGCAAAAGAGAATGGTGCAAACCTTTCCATCAAGAAGTTCGTTCGTTTTGAGACCGGCGAAGGTATCGAGAAGAAGGAAGAGAACTTTGCAGAGGAAGTTGCAAAGCAGATGGGAATGTAATTGTCGCCAAGAACAGAAAAATGAAGCGAAACCTCTATCGGCCGGAGCAAATCCGGTCGGTGGAGGTTTTTTGATTTCCATAAAAAATCTTTAATTTTTCTTTGCGTAATCAAGTGAATGTGATATAGTATAATAGAGTATAAAATAAGGAGTCGATGAGATGGCTGGCAAAGATACCGAAGAAGCGCAGGCAAGCGCCCGCCGCAGAAGAGTCCGTATCCTCAAAAAGCTGATCGTCATTGTTCCGCTCGCAGTTATAGTGATCCTCTTTATGATCTGCATTTTTCTGGGAATCAGGCTGCACAGGGTGGAGAAAGAACTGCGCTCCTTACAGGCTGAAATGGAAAAAACAACTGTTATTCAACAGGCTGAGGCAACGACGGAAGATTCAGACAGCACAGACAGCCGGGAAGAGCCGGCGGCAGATCCGGTGCCGGAAAGCTCCGCTGCAAAAGAGGAAGAGCGCGAAGAGATGTCTGCCGAAGCGGAGACGCCGGAGGAGAAGGAAGATGTGCGGGAAGTGTATCTGACCTTTGACGATGGGCCGAGCGACAATACAGCAAGGATTCTGGACATCCTGAAAGAATACGATGTGAAGGCAACCTTCTTTGTGGTAGGCAGGGAAGGAGAAAAATATCAGCCGTTATATAAAAGAATTGTCGAGGAGGGGCATACACTTGGCATGCACTCCTATAGTCACAAGTATGATGAGATATACCAGTCGGTAGACACCTACGCGGAGGATCTGAACAAGCTGCGTGGATTTCTATACCGGACAACGGGCGTTCTGTGTAAGTTCTGCCGGTTTCCGGGAGGGAGCAGCAACACGGTGAGCAGCGTGGATATGCACGACCTGATCACGTATCTGGATGAAAAAGAGATCGCCTACTTCGACTGGAACGTATCGTCCGGTGATGCGGCAAGCAGCTACATCAGCCCGGAGGACATCGTGAAGAACTGCACGGATAAGCTGGAGAATTACCAGGAGGCGATCATTCTGATGCACGATGCCAAAAACAAGAATTCAACAGTGGAAGCCCTGCCGGAACTTATTGAAACAATACAGGCGATGGATAAGACAAGGATCGTTCCGATAACAGAAGAGACGGAACCGATTCATCATATCAGTAACGACTAAAGAATGGAGGAAGAGAGAATGGGTTTTTTCTCGGATTTAAAGGAAGATCTGTCTCAGGCTGTAAATGAACTGATGCCGGAGGAACAACTGGATGCAGCGCTGGCCGGAGGTGAGGAGAAGAAGGATCCTGCGGCGGCAGCTACGGTGGATTCCCTTGATTTGAGCAGCATGCTGGACAAGCTGGATGCTGCTGTGCCGGAGGAGGTAAAGAAAGAAGAGCCGGAGATCAGGAAGGAAGAGGAGAAACCGGTGACAACAGAGCCGGAAAAGACGGAGACGAAGGAGAATACGCCGCAGCCGGCAGCAAAGGAAGAGCCGGTAAAGCCTGCGCCGCAGCCGGTGTTTAAAACAGAGAAACCGAAGGAATATGGAAGCTTTTCAACATATCAAAACAGTAAAAGGGATGGAAAGAAGATGGACACACAGACAAAGGCAATGATGGACGAAACAGCAGTTGTGACAGCAGGTATGTCAATTACAGGTGATATTGTATCGCAGGGTTCGATGGAGCTGATCGGTACAGTAAACGGAAACATTGATATTCTTGGAAAGCTGAACATTACAGGAACAGTTCAGGGTAATTCCAAGGCGGCTGAGATCTACGCAGAGGGAGCAAAGATCACGGGCGAGATCAACAGTCAGGGCAGCGTAAAGATCGGACAGAGCTCCGTTATCATCGGAAATATCTCCGCTACCAGCGCAGTGATCGCAGGAGCAGTCAAGGGCGATATCGATGTGCATGGACCGGTCATTCTGGACACATCTGCGATCGTGATGGGAAATATCAAGTCGAAGTCCGTACAGATCAACAACGGTGCGGTGATCGAGGGTATGTGCTCCCAGTGCTATGCAGACGTCAATCCGACTTCCTTCTTCGAGGATATCAAAAAGAAGAAATAACCGGAACAGAACGAATTGGGATAACAGGAGAATAGAATATGCAGCGAATACTCTTAAAACTCAGTGGTGAGGCACTGGCAGGAGAGAAAAAGACCGGCTTTGATGAGGAGACGGTGCGGGGAGTAGCCTTACAGGTGAAGCAGCTTGTCGATGACGGGATCCAGGTCGGGATCGTGATCGGAGGCGGCAATTTCTGGAGAGGCCGTTCCAGCGAAAATATCGACCGGACGAAAGCAGACCAGATCGGTATGCTTGCGACGATCATGAACTGTATCTACGTGTCGGAGATCTTCCGCTCTACGGGAATGATGACAAACATACTGACGCCGTTTGAGTGCGGTTCGTTTACCAAGCTCTTTTCGAAGGACAGGGCAAACAAATATTTTGCAAAGAACATGGTTGTTTTCTTTGCAGGCGGAACAGGACATCCGTATTTTTCAACAGATACGGGAGTGGTGCTCCGTGCAGTGGAGGTTGACGCCGATGTGATCCTGCTCGCCAAGGCAGTTGACGGTGTGTATGACGACGATCCGAGGATCAACCCGGCAGCGAAGCGCTATGACGAGGTTTCCATCCACGAAGTGATCGAGAAGAATCTTCAGGTGGTAGATATGACAGCGTCGATCCTCGCGCGGGATAACAAGATGCCGATGTGGGTATTCAGCCTGAACGAGAAAGACAGCATTGTGAATACCGTGAAGGGTAAGTTTAACGGAACCAAGGTAACGGTATAGAATGGTTTGAAATAAAATATTACGGAGGACGATAGAACAATGGATGCCAGATTAAAACCATACGAAGAGAAAATGCAGAAAGCATATGAATTTTTAGTGACCGATCTGGGAGCGATCCGTGCAGGGCGTGCAAATCCGCACGTGCTGGACAAGATCAAGGTAGATTATTACGGAACGCCCACACCGATCCAGCAGGTGGGAAATATCACCGTGCCGGAGGCGCGTATCATTCAGATCGCACCCTGGGAGAAGAGCCTGCTCAAGGAGATCGAGAAGGCGATCATGATGTCGGATGTAGGCATTACCCCGACGAACGACGGAACACTGATCCGTCTGGTATTCCCGGAGCTGACCGAGGAGCGGAGAAAAGAGCTGGTGAAGGACGTCAAGAAGCGCGGCGAGGAGAACAAGGTTGTGATCCGGAACGTGAGACGGGATGGAAACGACGCTTTCAAGAAACTCGCAAAGACAGAGGTTTCCGAGGATGAGATCAAGGAGCTGGAGGATGACCTTCAGAAACTGACCGATAAGTACATCAAGGATATCGACAAGCTGGTAGAGGATAAGTCCAAAGAGATCCTGACCGTATAGGCGGCATCAGCGCAGCAAGTCGGTATATCCGATGAGTTACAAAGTATATATAGAAAGAAACGCAGCGAAGAGAGGGGCTTGCAGGATAAGGATATTCTGTTGTCCCTCTTTACTGGTAAATGAGAGGATAAGAATGGCAGAGGAATTAAAGATACCAAACCATGTGGCGATCATTCTTGACGGGAATGGACGCTGGGCGAAGAGTAAGGGGATGCCGCGCAACTACGGGCATGTGCAGGGCGCAAAGACGGTGGAAGTGATCTGCGAGGAGGCGTACCGGATGGGGATACAGTACCTTACGGTGTATGCCTTTTCCACGGAAAACTGGAATCGCCCCAAGGAGGAAGTGGATGCGCTGATGACGCTGCTGCGCAACTACATGAAGACCTGCCTCAAGACAGCGGCAAAAAACAATATGTGCGTGCGCGTGATCGGGGAAAAGAGCAGGCTCGACCAGGATATCCGCGACCGGATCGAACAGCTGGAGGAGGCTACGAAGGAAAATACGGGACTTCATTTCCAGATTGCGATCAATTATGGCGGACGGGATGAGATCGTCCGGGCGGTGCGGCAGCTTTCCTGGCAGGTGCAAAGGGGAGAACTGACGCCGGAGCAGATCACGGAAGAGTCGATCAGCGACGCGCTCGACACGAAGGGAATCCCGGAGCCGGATCTGCTGATCCGTACCTGTAACGAGCTGCGGATCTCGAATTTCCTGTTATGGCAGCTGGCCTATACCGAGTTTTATTTTACACCGGTTGCCTGGCCTGATTTTTCGAAAGAAGAATTGATGAAAGCAGTGGAGGCATATAATAAAAGAGACAGAAGATATGGCCTTGTCACGGAAGAGTAGGAGAGGTTGTTATGTTTAGGACGAGACTGATCAGCGGTGTGATACTGGTAGTGATAGCGGTGCTTACGATCCTGACGGGAGGCGCCGTGCTGGCAGGAATCCTTCTTTTTATATCGCTTGTGGGCTACAGGGAACTGACGAAGGCTTGCAAGGTGAACGGAGAGAAGGAAGGATGGTCTGCGTTGGAAATTGCGGGAACGGTGATGATCGTTCTGTATTACGCGGCTGTTTCTGCAGGGCTGAATCCGTACCGCGGTGGAACGCTGGAGGATTGCTATCCGATCGTGCTGGGATTTACGATCCTGACGATGCTGGTATTTCTTTTTCTCTATGTGTTCACTTTCCCTAAGTACAAAGCGGGACAGGTGATGGCGGCGATGTTTTCGTTTTTATATGTGCCGCTCATGCTTTCCTTTATCTATCTGATACGCGAAGGCTTCACGGAGGGGCGCTATCTGGTATGGTTCGTCTTTCTGTGTTCCTGGGGAAGCGATACCTGCGCGTATGCTGTGGGAGTCCTGTTCGGAAAGCATAAGATGACTCCTAAGCTTAGTCCTAAGAAATCGGTAGAGGGAGCGATCGGAGGCATTGCAGGCGCGGCGCTTCTGCTGCTGATCTATACGCATTTTGTCATCAACGTCTATACGGATACGCCGATCCCGCCGCTGATGGCTGCGGCTCTCGGAGTAGTCGGGGCGCTGGTATCCATGGTCGGAGATCTTGCCGCATCGGCGATCAAGAGAGACCACGGCATCAAGGATTACGGTAAGCTGATTCCGGGGCATGGTGGGATCATGGATCGCTTTGACAGTGTGATCATCGCTACGCCGCTGGTGCTCGGCGGTCTGGTGCTGATCAGCTCGTGGGGCGGCGTCAGCCTGTAGAAGAACAGAAGAGAGGCTAAGACAGATGAAGAAGATAGGTATTTTGGGTTCGACCGGTTCGATCGGAACCCAGACACTGGATATTGTAAGAAAAGAGCCGGATATAGAGGTAGTATCTCTGGCGGCAGGTTCCAATGTGGAATTGATGGAAAAACAGATCAGGGAATTTCACCCGTCCTTAGTGGCGATGTGGAGTGAAAAGGCGGCTGAAGATCTGCGTCAGAGAGTGAAGGATCTTCCGGTTCGCGTGACGAGTGGGATGGACGGACTGCTCGAGGTTTCCACACTTGCCGAAATGGAGGTATTAGTTACCGGAATTGTGGGAATGATTGGTATCAGACCGACGATCGCAGCGATCGAGAACGGTAAGGCGATCGCGCTGGCCAATAAGGAGACGCTGGTGTGCGCCGGGCATCTGATCATGCCCCTGTCCAGGAAACTTGGCGTGCCGATCCTGCCGGTCGACAGCGAACACAGCGCTATTTTTCAGTCGCTGCACGGAGAGAGAAAGGATCGCATCAGCAAGATCCTGCTTACGGCGTCCGGCGGTCCGTTCCGTGGAAAAAAGAGAGAAGAACTGGAACACATGACGGTGGAGGATGCGCTGAAGCACCCGAACTGGTCAATGGGAAAGAAAGTGACGATCGATTCTGCATCCCTCTGCAACAAGGGACTGGAGGTTATGGAGGCAAAATGGCTCTTTGATGTGGAGCTGGATCAGATCCAGGTGTTGGTGCATCCGCAGAGTATCGTCCATTCGGGCGTGGAATTTGTCGATGGAGGGATCATGGCGCAGCTTGGCGTGCCAGATATGAAGCTGCCAATCCAGTATGCGCTGTTTTACCCGGATCGGCGGCCGATGAACAACGGAAGGGTGGATTTCTTTGCCCTTGGGCAGCTCACCTTTGAGAGGCCGGATGTGGAAACCTTCCGGGGACTTGCACTTGCCTACGAGGCGGCGCGCACGGGAGGGACGATGCCCACTGTGTTCAACGCGGCAAACGAGCGGGCGGTTGCGCTGTTCCTGCAGAAAAAGATCCGCTTTTTGCAGATACCGGAGCTGATCGAAGCGTCTATGCGGGAGCATCAGGTGACGCAGGATCCGTCTGTCGAAAAGATCCTTGAGACGGAACAGGCGACCTACGAATTTATCAATCGAAAGTTTGGAGAATAAAAAATTGATAGAAACCATTATCTTATTTCTTGTAATTTTTGGCATCGTGGTGATTTCTCATGAATTTGGCCATTATCTGATCGGCCGCCGCAACGGGATCCGCGTGCTGGAATTTTGTGTGGGAATGGGACCGACGCTCTTTTCATTTGAAAAGGGAGGAACGAAGTATTCCCTCAAGCTGCTTCCGCTTGGCGGGGCGTGTATGTTCGACGGCGAGGATGGAAACCTGCAGGAGAACGAGCGGGTATCCGAGGAAGCGGATCGCCCGAAATTGCAGGCAGAGGGTTGTGCCTTTACGGAAGCAGGCGTCTGGAAACGGATTGCCACGGTCTTTGCCGGACCGTTTTTCAATTTTATCCTGGCGTTTGTCTTTGCGCTGGTCATCGTCGCGTTTACCGGGGTAGACCGTCCGGTCGTGACCGGTTTCATGGAAAATTCCCCCGCGGAGGCAGCGGGACTGCAGGCAGGGGATGTGATCACCAAAATCGGTCATGAGCGGATCCATGTGTACCGGGAGATCAGCCTGATCTCCGCCCTGAACAAGGGAGAAAGCCTGGAGATCCAGTATAAGCGGGACGGACAGAAGATGGAAACAGTCGTGACGCCGGTGTATGACGAGACGGCAGGACGATATTATATCGGACTGATGGGCGCCGGAGAGTATATGAAATGCAATCCGTTTCAGGTGTTCCAGTACAGCGCGTACGAGGTGGAATACTGGGTGAAGGCAACCTACAAGAGCCTGGGGATGCTGCTGACCGGTCAGGCGTCAAAGAACGACGTATCCGGACCGATCGGGATGGCGCAGTTTGTCGGCGACACCTACGAGGAGGTAAAGCCCTACGGCGTATCTTCTATTCTGTTTACGATGATGAATATTGTGATCCTGATTTCGGTGAATCTGGGAATCCTCAATCTGCTGCCGCTTCCGGCGCTGGATGGAGGAAGACTGGTGTTCATGTTCATTGAGGTGATCCGCGGGAAGCCGATCCCGCCGGAAAAAGAAGGGATGGTTCATTTCGCAGGGTTTGTTGCCTTTATGATCCTGATGGTCTTTGTGATGTATAACGATATTATGAAGCTGGTGCATTGATGTGCGCCAGCTTTTTTTTGATTCCAGATCATCCTGTGAGCGGAGCACCCGAAAATAGAAGATTGTATTTTCTTTAATCTTATGTTAAACTAATTTTGTCATAAACCACAAACGGCAGAGATCTGTCTGCCAGTAATGTCATAAATACTCAGTAGTTCAGGCGTATCGTCATATTTCAACGCAAAGATTGGATCAGGAGTGCAAAGCGAAAAGAGCCGGAGTCTGTTTTCGTGTGGATGCATTTCAGAATAGGAGGTATTCGTGCGTTTTTTATCGGATGTATTTTGGGAAAAGGGGGAATGGCGGGAGCAGAACCAGGACGCTGTCGTTTTGCTGACCGCTTTGACCGGACGGGGGCGGGTGCTGCTTGCCGCGGTCTGTGACGGAATGGGAGGACACAGCGGCGGCGAGGTGGCAAGCGCGCTGGTGACCAGGCAGCTTCAGGAGTGGTTCTACGACACCCTTCTGCCGTCCGTGCGCCGCAGGAAAAGGCTGTGGGTGATACGGAGATCGCTGGACCGGCTGGTATACCAGATGCAGGCGTGCTTTAAAGGGTATGCGCAAAGAGAGCAGCTCCAGCTCGGAACGACCATGTCGGTGCTTGTGATCTGGGAGCAGAGGTATCTGTTGTGGCATCTGGGGGACAGCCGGATATACCGCGTCCGAAGAAAGAGACACGGACAGGAGACGGAGATCGTATGCCTGACACAGGATCACAAGGTCGGGAGCTGCAGTCTGACCAGATGTGTCGGAAGTTTCGGTTTTTTCTGCCCGGATCACAGCCTGGGGACGGTGCGCGCGGAAGAAGGCTTTCTGATCTGCAGCGACGGGTTTTACCGGAGGATGGAGGAAGGGGAGCTGGGCGGGGTGCTTGCACCGCAGGGGATCACCGGGGAGGAACAGATCGGCAGAAGACTGCGGGAGATCGCGGGCTGCTGCCGGAGAAGAGGCGAGAGGGATAATCTTTCGGCAGTGTATGTAAGGACGGGGAGGTGACGCGGCAGATGGAGCAGAGAGTGTGTGACGGACGGTATGAGATCCAGAGAAAGCTGGGGGAGGGCAGTCAGGCGGAGGTCTTTGCCGGACTGGACAGGCAGCTTATGCGTCAGGTGGCGGTCAAGTTTTACCGGAAAAGAGAGGGTGACGAGCAGAACCTGGCGAAGGAAGCGCAGCTTTTAAAGGAGCTGCAGCATCCGATGCTTCCGGCACTGTACGATGTGAGCGAGGAAGGCTGCCTGATCATGGAATATCTGGGCGGGGGAAACCTTCGGGAGTATGTGGAGCGAAACGGTGCTCTGGACGAGGAGAAGGCCGGCGAGCTGGCGCTGGCGCTTTTGCATTGCCTGTGCTATATCCATGGGAGGACGCCGATGATTTTATATGGAGATCTGAAGCCGGACAATGTGATGCTCGATGGCTGCGGCAAATGGCGGCTGACCGACTGGGGGGCGGCGGCAAGGCGGAGTTATGACGGCACCGGGATCGGGCGGATGGGAGCTACCGCAGGGTATGCGGCGCCGGAGGTTTCCGGAGAGGACGGCAGTGCATCCGGGCTGCCCGGACCGGCATCTGATCTCTATTCGCTTGGCAGGGTGCTTTACTATGCGGTGACGGGGGCAGATCCGGCGCTGCCGCCTTATGGGAAGCTCCCGGCGCGGTGCTACAACCCGATGCTTTCCAGAAATTTTGAGAAGGTTCTGGAAAAAGCGGTCAGAATGGAGGTACAGGAGCGGTTCCAAACAGCGCAGGAAATGCAGGAGGAACTGGAGAAATGCAGGAAAAACGGATGGCGTACAAACAGAGAAACAAGACGCAAAACAGGTAAGTTTTTGTATAAAATAGAGAAAAGCGTCTGGCTCGCAAAGGAAAAGGGGGAGTGTACTTTTTATAAGGATTCATGTATAATATTACAGTAGCTCTGCAAAGAGACTTTTGCGGGAAAAGGGCAGGAGCATTGGCGAAAAGAGGGACATACGATGTATCGTGAAAAGACAAAGACAGTGAAAATAGGAGATCGCGTGATCGGAGGGGGAAATCCCATTCTGATCCAGTCGATGACAAATACAAGAACAGAAGATGTGCAGGCGACGGTGGAGCAGATCCTCAGGCTGGAAAAAGCCGGGTGCGAGATCATCCGGTGCACGGTGCCTACGGCGGAGGCGGCTGCGGCGATCGGAGAAATCCGCAGGCAGATCCATATTCCGCTGGTGGCGGATATTCACTTTGACTACAGGATGGCGATCGCTGCGATCGAGAACGGGGCAGACAAGATCCGTATCAATCCGGGAAATATCGGCAGCAGGGAAAAGGTTGCCGCCGTGGTAGATGCGGCGAAGGAGCGGAACATTCCGATCCGTGTGGGCGTGAACAGCGGATCGCTGGAGCGTGAGCTGGTAGAAAAATATCATGGCGTCACCGCAGAGGGAATCGTGGAGAGCGCGCTGGACAAAGTCGGGATCATAGAGGACCTCGGCTATGACAATCTGGTCATCAGCATTAAGTCGTCGGATGTGATGATGTGTGTCAAGGCGCATGAGATCCTTGCGCAGAAGACAGATCACCCGCTTCATGTGGGAATCACGGAATCCGGCACAGTGCTCAGCGGAAACATCAAGTCGGCGATCGGGCTCGGGATCATCTTAAACGAAGGGATCGGAGATACGATCCGCGTCTCGCTGACAGGCGATCCGGTGGAGGAGATCAAGTCGGCAAAACTGATCCTGCGTACGCTCGGGCTGCGGAAGGGCGGCATCGAAGTGGTTTCCTGTCCGACCTGCGGGAGGACGAGGATCGATCTGATCGGGCTGGCGAACCAGGTTGAGGCAATGGTGGCGGATATCCCGTTAGACATCAAGGTCGCAGTCATGGGCTGCGCGGTGAACGGACCCGGAGAAGCCAGAGAGGCAGATATCGGCATTGCCGGGGGTGTAGGAGAGGGACTTCTCATCAAGCGGGGAGAGATCATCCGGAAAGTGCCGGAGGATCAACTCCTGTCTGTTTTGCGGGAAGAGCTTCTGCACTGGAATGAGAACTAAGACAGAGTAGAGAAAAGATGGAAGAGAAGATGGGCAAAAGTTTTTTTGATGTTTTTCCAACGTTAAAACTGGATGAGGCGGAGAAGGATCTGTTCGGACAGACCGTGGTGGAACGGGTGACTTCCACCAAACGGAAGGACTTTTTGCGCATTTATCTCTCTTCGGAGCATCTGATCCAGAAACCGCTGATCTGGAAGGTCGAGCAGGAGATCAAAAAGCAGTTTTTCCCGACGGCGACCATGGTCATCAAGATCTATGAAAAGTTCCGGCTTTCCGCACAGTACAACCCGGAGCGGCTTACCGATGTGTACCGGGACAGTATCCTTATGGAGCTGCGGGAGTATTCCCCGGTGGAATACAGTCTGTTCAAAAAAGCGGATATTCAGTTTGAGGGCGAATCGAAAATGCTTCTCACGGTGGAAGATACCGTGCTGGGGAGAGGGAAGACCGACGAGCTGATCCGGATTCTGGAGAAGATCTATAACGAGCGGTGCGGTCTTTGCGTGGAGGTTGTCACGGCGTACAAACAGCGGGAGGAAGGAAAGTACCGCAAGGAAGACGAGCAGAAGCTGGCGATGCAGGTGGCGCAGATCGCGGCGAGAGCCGGTTATGTGACGCCGGTGAAGGCAGCCGCGGCGCTGGGCTTCCAGGCACAGGATACGGCAAACGCAGGAGAAGCGGCAGGAGCCGAAGGCTTCTCGCAGGAGGCGGCGGATATGTACGCCATGCAGGCTGCGCAGATGGCAGCAGAGGCAGCAGGAGCAGAAGCGATGGCTCCGCAGCCAGACACCGCAGAAAAGACGATGCCGCTCCCGGGCAAAAAAGGAAAGTGGGAGAAAAAAGGCGACCGGCAGGATTTCCGGCGCGCCATCAAAAGGTCGGATAACCCGGATGTGCTTTACGGCAGGGATTTTGAGGAAGAAGCCATGCCGATCGAAGAGATCGTGGGCGAGCTTGGCGAGGTGGTCATCCGCGGCAAGATCCTGAATATGGATAAGCGGGAGATCAAGAATGAAAAGACCATTCTCATCTTTGATGTGACGGATTTTTCAGATACGATGACGATCAAGATGTTCGTGCACAACGATCAGGTGGCTGAGGTGACGGAAGGGATCAAGCCGGGTGTGTTCGTGAAGATCAAGGGAATGACGGTGATGGACAAATTTGACCATGAGCTGACAATCGGCTCACTCGCCGGCGTCAAGAAGATCCCGGATTTCACGACCTCGCGGATGGATACCAGCGTGCGCAAGCGTGTGGAGCTGCACTGTCATACCAAGATGAGCGATATGGACGGGGTGTCGGAGGCGAAGGATATCGTCAAGCGCGCCTATAAATGGGGGCACCCGGCGATCGCGATCACCGACCACGGCGTGGTGCAGTCCTTCCCGGATGCAAACCATGTGTGGGAGGATCTGTGGAAAGAAGAGAAGAAGAGACGGCAGGAGGCAGGCGAAGCAGAGCCGGACAAACAGGACTTTTTCAAGGTCATTTACGGGGTAGAGGGCTATCTGGTGGACGATCTGCATGAGATCGCCACGAATGAAAAGGGACAGAATTTCAAGCAGGACTTTGTCGTGTTCGATATTGAGACGACCGGCTTTTCACCGGTGGAGAACCGGATCATTGAGATCGGCGCGGTGAAGGTGTCGGAGGGCAAGATCGTGGATCGGTTTTCGACCTTCGTCAACCCGCAGGTGCCGATTCCGTTCCGTATTGAAAAGCTGACGAGCATCACCGACGATATGGTGGTGGGGGCAGAGACCATCGAAAAGATCCTGCCGGAGTTTCTGACATTCTGTGAAGGCTGTATGCTGGTGGCGCACAATGCGGAATTTGATATGAGCTTTATCAAGGAAAACTGTGACAGGCAGGGAATCGAACATGATTTTACCTACATAGACACTGTGGGAATCTCGCGAGTGATGCTGCCGACGCAGGCAAAGCATACGCTGGACGCGGTAGCCAAGACGCTCGGCGTATCGCTTGAGAACCATCACAGGGCGGTGGACGACGCCGAGGCGACCGCCGAGATCTTTGTGAAGTTCATTGCCAGAATGGAGGCAGAGGGCATCACGACGCTCGCGCAGATCAATGAGAAGGGTAAGTGCAGTCCGGACGTCATAAGGAAGCTGCCGACCTACCATGTGATCATCCTGGCAAAAAACAATGTAGGGCGGATGAACCTGTACAAGCTGGTTTCGGAGTCCCATCTGCGGTTCTTTGCGAGGAGACCCAGGATTCCCAAAAGCGTGCTGAACCAGTACCGGGAGGGATTGATCGTGGGAAGCGCCTGCGAGGCGGGCGAGCTGTACCGGGCGCTTCTGGATGGGAAGGCAGAGTCAGAGATCGCCAGACTGGTCAATTTCTATGATTATCTGGAGATCCAGCCACTTGGGAACAACAAGTTTATGATCGCCTCGGAGAGGCATGAAAATATACAGTCCATGGAAGATCTGCGGGAGATGAACCGGAAGATCGTACATCTGGGAGAGCAGTTCCACAAGCCGGTGGTCGCCACCTGTGATGTGCATTTCCTGAACCCGGAGGATGAGATCTACCGGAGGATCATCATGGCGGGACAGGGATTCCCGGATGCGGACGATCAGGCGCCGCTCTATCTGCGGACGACCGAGGAGATGCTGGAGGAGTTTGCCTACCTTGGCAGCGATAAGGCGGAGGAGATCGTGATCACCAACACCAACCTGATCGCGGATATGATCGAATCCATGTCCCCAGTGCGGCCGGATAAGTGTCCGCCGGTCATCGAGAACAGCGACCAGCTTCTGACGGACATCTGCTATAACCGCGCCCATGAGCTGTATGGCGAAGAACTTCCGCAGATCGTGGAGGACAGACTGAAGAAGGAGCTTCACTCGATCATTTCCAACGGGTTTGCCGTTATGTATATCATTGCGCAGAAGCTGGTGTGGAAGTCGGTGGAGGACGGCTATCTGGTCGGGTCGAGAGGTTCGGTCGGAAGCTCGTTTGTGGCGAATATGGCGGGAATCACGGAGGTAAATTCCCTGAGTCCGCATTACCTGTGCCCAAACTGTCATTACTATGACTTTGACTCGGAGGAGGTCAAGGCATACGGGGGCGGTGCCGGATGCGATATGCCGGATAAGAACTGTCCGGTCTGCGGAGAGCCGCTCCGGAAAGAAGGCTTTGATATCCCGTTTGAGACATTTCTGGGCTTTAAGGGAGATAAAGAGCCGGATATCGATCTGAACTTTTCCGGTGAATACCAGAGTAAGGCGCATAAATACACCGAGGTTATCTTTGGATACGGACAGACTTTCCGCGCCGGGACGATCGGTACACTGGCGGATAAGACCGCCTTTGGCTATGTGAAAAACTACTACGAAGAGAGAGGAAAGCACAAGAGAGTCTGTGAGATCAACCGGATCGTGACGGGATGTACGGGGATCCGCAGAAGTACCGGACAGCATCCGGGAGGAATCGTCGTGCTGCCGGTGGGGGAGGATATCAACTCCTTTACGCCGGTACAGCATCCGGCGAACGATATGACGACGGAGACGGTGACAACGCACTTTGATTACCATTCGATCGATCACAACCTGCTCAAGCTCGATATTCTCGGGCACGACGATCCGACGATGATCCGTATGCTGCAGGATATGACGGGGATCGATCCGGTCACGATCCCGCTGGACGACAAGCAGGTCATGAGCCTGTTCCAGTCCACGGAGGCACTTGGCATCACGCCGGACCAGATCGGCGGGTGCAAGATCGGAAGTCTAGGAATCCCGGAGTTTGGTACGGATTTCGTTATCCAGATGGTTATCGACGCCAAGCCGAAGTGCTTTACGGATCTGGTGCGTATTTCGGGGCTTTCCCATGGAACCGATGTGTGGCTGGGCAATGCGCAGACGCTGATCGAGGAAGGAAAGGCGACCATTTCGACTGCGATCTGCTGTCGAGACGATATTATGATCTATCTGATCCAGAAGGGCGTAGATCCTGCGCTGTCTTTCACGATCATGGAGAGCGTGCGTAAGGGAAAGGGACTCAAGCCGGAGTGGATCGACGCGATGAAGGAACAGGATGTGCCGGACTGGTATATCGGCTCCTGCAAGAAGATCAAGTACATGTTCCCGAAGGCGCACGCCGCCGCCTACGTTATGATGGCGTGGCGGATCGCCTACTGCAAGGTAAATTATCCGCTGGCGTACTATGCCGCTTACTTCAGTATCCGCGCCTCAGCATTTTCATATGAGCTGATGTGCCAGGGACAGCGGCATCTGGAGAACGTGATGGAGGATTATGAGAGGCGGAGCGACTCGCTTTCCCAGAAGGAGCAGAATGCCTACAAGGATATGAAGATCGTGCAGGAGATGTACGCCAGAGGGTTTGAGTTTGAACCGATCGATATCTTTTCCGCGCAGTCAAGGCTTTTTCAGGTGGTCAACGGCAAGCTGATGCCATCCCTGAACAGCATAGACGGTCTGGGAGAAAAAGCGGCGGATGCGATCGTGGAGGCAGCAAAAGACGGTCCGTTCCTAAGCAAGGATGATTTCCGTGACCGGACAAAGGCGTCCAAGACGATCGTTGAGCTGATGAGCAGCCTGGGACTGCTGGGAAATCTGCCGGAATCGAACCAGATCAGCCTGTTCGACTTTGCGGTTTCCTGACCGGAACGGAGACGGAAGGCTTTATTTATAGAAGAAATGATAGAAGAAAGAGATAAGAACAAGGAGGAAATGTTATGAGAAAGATCATCACCATTGGACGCGAGTTTGGCGCGGGCGGAGCCGAGGTAGGAAGAAAAGTGGCGAAGGAGCTGGGGCTGGAATACTACGATAAGGATATTATCTTAAAGACAGCCATGGCGAGCCGGAATCTGGATCCCGAGCAGGTGCGCCGCTGGGATGAGCGCGTGCCTAAGAATTTCGGCTTTGCACAGAGTCTTTTTGACTTCTACAACAAGCCGCTGGAGGAAGAGATCTGGAAAGCGCAGAGAGACGCGATCCGTGAGCTGGCCAATAAGGAGAGCTGTGTGATCGTCGGACGGAACGGAGACTACATTCTGAAAGAGTTTGATCACTGTCTGAATGTGTTTATCCACGCCGGTTTTGAATGGCGCGTGCGCCGTATGACCGGGATGATGGATCAGGTTCCGGCAGATCAGGTAGTAAACGACGTCAGGGCGGTAGACCGGGCCAGAAAGAAATACTGCGAGTACTATACAAACCGCGTGTACGGCGATGCGAGAAACTATGATCTGACGCTCAACACGGAGAAGCTCGGCATCGACAAGGCGGTGCAGATGATCCTCACGGCGTCACAGGATCTTTGATCTGTTTTGGGAATTTTTGCACACTGTATATTTGTATACAATTATCCCTTGACAACGGAGAAAAAAATACCTATACTGAGTACGAAGCATCAAAGACGGTGTAAATGATACAGATACACCGTCTTTTGTCATAGCGGCAGCGGGATAATGCCGCGGACAGCAGTCTGGCGGATGCTTAATGCACAGACTGGAAAAGGAGAGGATATTATGAAGAAATTAGTAGCAATGTCTCTGATCGGATGTATGGCGCTTTCTATGATGGCGTGCGGATCTGCCAATGAAACAACAGCAGAACCGGCTGCAGAAGAAACGACAACAGACGCAGCAGAGGAAACCACAGAGGATGCTGCAACAGAGGATGCAGCGGCCGATGAAACAGCAGAAGCAGCAGATACGGCAGCAGATGACAAGGTATGGATCATTGCAACAGATACCGTATTCCGTCCTTTCGAGTTTACAGATGAGAACGGCGATTTCGTAGGTATCGATGTGGACGTTCTCGCAGCGATCGCTGAGGATCAGGGATTCAAGTATGAGCTTCAGAGCCTTGGATGGGACGCAGCAGTGGCAGCAGTACAGGCTGGCCAGGCAGACGGTCTGATCGCAGGCGCAACGATCAAGCAGGAAAGAATTGATTCCGGCTGGATTTTCTCTGACGGATACTATGATGCAACACAGACATTCGTTGTACCGGAAGGAAGCGACATCAAGAGCTTCGCTGACCTTGCAGGCAAGAACGTAGCAGTTAAGAACGGAACAGCCGGCGCTGATTTTGCAGAGAGCCTGAAAGATGAGTACGGCTTCACAACAACCGTATTTGAGGATTCACCGACCATGTATCAGGATGTTATCCTTGGCAACTCCGCAGCATGTGTAGAGGATACGCCGATCATGGCAGACTCCATCAAGACCGGTAACCTGGCACTGACCATTCCGGAAGGCATGGAGAGTGACGGAGCTCCTTACGGCTTTGCGATCATGAACGCAGACAACCAGAAACTTCTGGATATGTTCAACGCAGGTCTTGCTGATATCAAGGCAAACGGCAAGTATGACGAAATCATTGCAAAATATCTTGAGAAATAATCAGATATCTGCGATAATATCAGAGTGAACACTTATCTTCCGGAGTGTCGCAGGCGGCGCTCCGGAGATTTTAGTGTATCGGATAAACACAAAGAAGAAGTGGAGATATGTTTTATGGGGATGATTGTTCAGACATATGGAACGATGCTGGTACGCGCATTGGGACAGACACTGCTGCTCACGCTTTTATCGCTTGTATTCGCGATGGTGATCGGTATGGTGTTCGGACTGATGAATGTAGGGCACAATCGGGTACTTAACTGTATAGGAACGGTGTACGTGGACGCAGTCCGGGGTGTGCCGCTTATCGTGCTTGCGTACTTTATCTATTTCGGTGTTCCTGCCGGGATCCAGGGAATCGGATTCTCGGATTTCCGTCTGAATGCGCTTCAGGCCGGAACGATCGCGCTTTCCATGAACTGCGGCGCATATATGGCAGAGATCATCCGTGCGGGTATCCAGAGCGTGGACCGCGGACAGATGGAGGCGGGGCGGAGCCTCGGTCTTTCCTATGGCGCGACGATGGCTCTCGTGGTGGTTCCGCAGGCGATCAAGACGATGATCCCGTCTATCATCAATCAGTTTATCATCACCTTAAAAGATACCTCTATCCTGTCCGTTATCGGATTTCCGGAACTTACGAACGTTGGTAAGACGATCATGGGAAATACGTTCAAGAATCTGGAAACCTGGGCGATCATCGGCGTGATGTACATGGTCGTAATCGTTACTTTGAGCAAGGTATCCAAGAAGATCGAAAGGAGAGTAAACCGTGGCAGATAGCAAGATTTCCGTTCGCAATTTAAAGAAAAACTTTGGCTCTCTTGAGGTTCTCAAGGATATCAGTCTGGAGGTTTCCGAGGGGGAAGTGGTCGTGCTTCTCGGTCCTTCCGGCAGCGGCAAGTCTACGCTGCTGCGCTGTCTGAACAGATTGGAGACGGCGACGGCGGGACAGATCATCATTGACGGACACGATGTGACAGATGCGCATACCGACATCAACAAGGTGCGTCAGAACATCGGCATGGTGTTTCAGCATTTCAACCTGTTCAACCATCTGACGGTGCTCAAGAATATGACACTGGCTCCGGTGCATCTCAAGACGATGGGAAAAGACGAGGCAAAGGATAAGGCATTGAAGCTCCTTGAGAGAGTCGGGCTGTCCGATAAGGCGGAGGCGTTTCCAAACCAGCTCTCCGGTGGACAGAAGCAGAGAGTTGCCATCGCAAGGGCGCTTGAGATGAACCCCGATATCATGCTTTTTGACGAGCCTACCAGCGCGCTGGATCCGGAGATGGTCGGCGAGGTACTGGCTGTTATGAAGGAGCTGGCAAGGGAAGGCATGACGATGGTCGTGGTGACGCATGAGATCGGATTTGCGAGAGAAGTGGCAAGCCGCGTGATCTTTATGGAAGGCGGCTATATTGTGGAAGAGGGAACGCCGGACGAGGTGATCAATCATCCCAAGGAGCCGAGAACCATCGACTTTTTGAGCAAGGTGCTTTAGGATAAAGGAAAAGAAAAAGACGGAAATTCTCCGCGTGATGCGAGAAGCGTCATGCGGAAGAGAGCCGGATGCAGCGGCAGAAATTTTGGAAGTTTTGCATACTGTTTTAATTTTATGTAGAATTTTGAAAATTTTTAAAAAAACTTTCAAAAAAGGCTTGCTTTTTTCTATGAGATATAATATTATAGTCAAGTACCAAGTACATGGCTTGTTGGTCAAGCGGTTAAGACGCCGCCCTCTCACGGCGGAAACAGGGGTTCGATTCCCCTACAAGCTGTTGACTGTTGAATAACAGCCCAACCCGGAAAGTGCTGGAAACCTGAAAGTGGGTTTCAGTGCTTTTTTATTTTGTATAAAAGCAATAGGAAGTTGAATTGACTTTGCCATATAATTCAATGTAAAATTTTTCCGGATTATGAGATGGAAAGGAATTATGGCAGATAATAGAGCCGGTGTTCTGATAGTACAACGGGTTTTATGAAAAATTTCAGATAGGAATACGGGGCGGCCCCGGTGGAGTACCGCAGAAGGCAGAACCTGACGGATCATTCCGGCGAGTACGGCAGCATGGCGGCCATCAGATAGAAGGGCATGCTGTATACCATAAAGTAGACATAGCGGAATTCCGTGGCGACCGGGGTGGCAATCAGCACAGTGAAAAGAAGCAGCACGCTTGGCAGGTAGCACAGGAGCTTTCGCGTCTCGCGCCGTACCAGGACGGTTCCCATGCTGAAAAGAAGTACCCAGCAGGCAACGCCCATGCTCCAGAGCGTGCCGTAGATGGGAACGATGCTTCCCAGCTTGATGGCGAGCTCTTTTCCTTTGACGACGAGAGGACCGCCGATCAGGTGTCTGGTGGAAACGCCAAGCTCGGTAGCGCTGACGCCCTCCGCCTCCGCTACGAGATAGAAAGAGTCGGGATACCAGTAACCGTAGGTCTGCTGGATGTAGGCGTTCAGATAGTCTCCCGGGTAACGCAGACCAAGAGAAATCCACAGCTTGAAAAATTCTTTTTTGTGGGAGGCAAGATATTCCTGATCGCCGGCACGCACAAGCTCCTTCATGTTGTCGGCGAAAGTCGGGTTGTACAGCTCTTTGATATAGGTCAGATCGACGACGCTCTCGATCAGCCCACGTTCTTCGGCGGTCAGTTCGCGGTCGTTGCAGAGCACTGCGGCGATCTGCTGGGTAGGGATGCAGAGTGATTCGATCAGATCGGGCTGCGTGACCTGCAAATGGTTCATAACCGGATATTTGAGAAGGACACAGAGGAGCAGCGTCACGAGCAGACAGGGATAGACCTGTCTTTTTTGTTTCCGGAAAAAGAACAGCAGGAAAGGAACCGCGACAAGAAACGCATACCAGCCGTTGCTGCGGAACAGGCAGATCATCATGCCGGAAAACAACAGCAGGATCCGCTCATGGATAAGCAGGCTTCCGCGCAGGATCAGCCGCAGCAGAAGACAGTTGAAGAACAGTACGGCAGCGGCGAACGGAATGTCTTTCCAAATGGTCACGGAAAAGACGGCATGGTAGGGGATCAGGGCATAGAACGCGGTGAGCAGAAGGAGAACAAAAGGACGGATCCTCTGCTGACGCAGGGTGCTGATAAAGAAAGCCATGCCGGCGGAGAGCAGGCACATCTGCGCAAATGTATAGAAGCCGACGGAGACGACCATGTCCCCGGTAAGAGCGAAAGCTGCCTTGTAGAGAAGGGCAAATACCATCGTGTGGGCAAAGGGATGGTGGTTGTTGTAGGGGATCACACCCAGAACCTGCTCAAACTGATTGATGCTGTCCGGCGTCATAATGCCGGGGTACTGATAGAGATAGTAGGGAAGCCAGCACAGCAGGCAGAGCAGGAAAGAGCTGAGCGCCGTGTGATCCCGGTAGAAGTTTATGACAGCAGAGAGAACAGCCGAGAGCTTCTGGCTGCGGCAGGGGCAATGGTAGGATGCATCCTGATATTTGGTGAGAAGGATCTCCTCCAGCCTTGAGATATTGCAGGTGTAGGAAAAAAGGAACTTCAAAAGATAATAGAACAGGATCGTGAAGCCAGTGTAGGTAATCGCAATGATGCCAAGCCGGAAACCGGTGTTCGTGAGCAGTTCGATATAGTGAGGATAGTCCACCAGCATATAGAGCGCCGTGAAGATAAGGGCGAGGACCAGAGAAGTGCGGTTGGTGTTTTTGGCGTGCACGATGGTGTCGCCCTCGACGTCCGAGGCAATCTGGGACTGGTCGAGCAGGAAAAGATTCAGCCGGTTCAGCCGCCCGCTCACATGACGGTAAAAGAAAAACACCAGAAGGAAAAAGACAAAGGTCAGGATGTTGCCCGGTTCCATGCGGGCGGCCTTCATCAGCGCCCAGGTGGTAAGAAAACTCTGGAAAAGGTGGCAAAGCAGCTTGAAATTTATCTTTTTGTTCATGGTGGTCTCCATTTCTGTATAGACATATATAGTATAGAGTAATAGATGCCAAAAGATGTGTCAATATTGTATAAAACAGTTCAAGTTTTTTCAGCCAAAGCCTTGCAAAGGGCTGGCGGTGGTGTTATAGTATAGAAGTATTGAGTATGTTACGAAGGTTAAGAGTGGGCTTGCGAGTCCACTCTTTTCATGTGAGAGAATATGTGCTCGTATGTAGTGAGATGCCGGTAAGGATTTCGGAAGGAAATCTGCTATACAAAATGGAGGGCTATATGGCAAAGAGAAACTATGAGACAAAGACCGAGGAGCTGCTCGCACCGATCGCAGCAGATTGCGGGGTAGAGATCTACGATGTGGAGTACGTCAAGGAGGGAAACGACTGGTATCTGCGCGCTTACATCGACAAGCCGGAAGGAGTCAGCATCAACGACTGCGAGAAGGTGAGCCGGGCGCTCTCCGATGCGCTTGACAGAGAGGATTTCATCGAGGACGCCTATATCCTGGAGGTCAGCAGTCCGGGACTTGGCAGGACGCTGAAAAAAGATCGGCATCTGGAAAAGAGCATCGGGCAGGAGGTTGAGATCAAGACCTACAAGCCCATGGATAAGACGAAGGAGTTTGCCGGGATCTTAAAGAGCTTTGACGAAGCGACAGTTACCATAGAGCAGGATGACGGGGAGAGAACCTTTCAGAGGAACGAGATCGCCCTGATCAGACTGGCGCTTGATTTTTAGAGATGCCTGAAAACGAAAGGAAGCCTGAAAGACCGCAGGCAGAAAATACGGATATTATTGATAGGAGGATAATAGAAAATGAATAAGGAGTTAATGGAGGCACTGGATATTCTGGAGAAGGAGAAAGAGATCAGCAAGGAAACCCTGTTTGAAGCGATCGAAAACTCTCTGATCACAGCGTGCAAGAATCATTTCGGAAAGGCGGATAATGTGAAGGTTGAGATCGACAGGGATACCTGCGACTTCCTTTGCTACGCAGAGAAAGAAGTGGTAGAAGAGGTGGAGGACGACGTCCTGCAGATCTCTCTGGAGGATGCGCAGAAGATATCCAAGAATGCGAAGCTGGGAGATATTCTTCACGTAGAGATCAAGTCCAAGGAGTTTGGACGTATCGCGACACAGAATGCGAAGAACGTTATTTTGCAGAAGATCCGCGAGGAAGAGAGAAGCGTGATCTACAATCAGTATTTTGAAAAAGAGAGAGATGTGGTCACGGGAATCGTGCAGCGTTATATTGGAAGAAACATCTCCATCAATCTTGGCAAGGCAGACGCTATCCTGAACGAGAGCGAGCAGGTCAAGGGAGAGAATTTCCGACCGACCGACCGTATCAAGGTATATATTCTGGAAGTTAAGAATACGCCGAAGGGACCGAGGATCCTGGTAAGCCGTACCCATCCGGAGCTGGTGAAGAGACTGTTTGAATCCGAAGTGACGGAGATCAAGGACGGAACCGTAGAGATCATGAGCATTGCCAGAGAGGCAGGAAGCAGAACGAAGATCGCGGTACGCTCCAACAACCCGAACGTGGATGCGGTAGGAGCCTGCGTGGGAATCAACGGAGCCAGAGTCAACACGATCGTCGACGAACTCAACGGAGAGAAGATCGACATTGTAAACTGGGATGAGAACCCTGGCAATCTGATCCAGAACGCACTTTCCCCGGCGAAGATCGTTGCCGTATTTGCGGATCCGGATGAAAAGACAGCGAAGGTGGTCGTACCGGATTATCAGCTTTCCCTTGCCATTGGTAAAGAAGGACAGAACGCGAGACTGGCTGCGAGACTGACCGGCTACAAGATCGATATCAAGAGTGAGACACAGGCGAAGGATGCACCGGGATTCCGCTATGAGGATTACGTGTATGATGAGGATGAGTATGGCGAGGAGTACGCGGAAGAATACGACGAGACATACGAAGAGGATGCAGAGTACAGCGCAGATGATACAGCGGACGTAGAGGAGAACGAATAAAAAGACCATCCGGAGAAGAGCAGACGGCAGAAAGGCGGGAGAGCAATGAAAAAAATCCCCATGCGGCAGTGCGTAGGCTGCGGTGAGATGAAGGATAAAAAGGAAATGATGCGCATACTGAAAACAGCGGAAGGCCCGATCGTGCTGGATATGACCGGCAAGAAGAACGGGCGGGGAGCGTATCTTTGCAAATCTGCCGAATGTTTGCAGAAAGCGCGCAGGAACAAAGGCCTGGAGCGGTCATTCAAGATGAGCATTCCGGAAGAGGTATATGAGACACTGGAAAAGGAGTATGCGGCGTATGGAGCAGAGTAAAAGGAGCAGACCGGATAAGGTACTGTCTCTCCTGGGACTGGCGGCGCGCTCCCGAAATGTTGTCAGTGGAGGATTTGCAACAGAGCAGGCGGTTAAGAGCGGAAAGGCCTGTCTGGTCCTGATCGCACAGGACGCTTCCGATAACACCAGGAAAAAATTCAGTAATATGTGTGAATTCTATGAAGTACCATATGAAATATACGGTATGAAGGAGGTTCTGGGGCATGCAATGGGAAAGGAAGACCGAACGTCCCTTGCGGTGACAGATGCAGGATTTGCAGATTCGATACAGAAACATTTAAAGGATTCCGGATTGCAGGAACAATTTGAGGGATCGAGATAGTTGGAGGTAGTAAGCATGGCGAAAATGAAAGTACATGAGCTGGCAAAGGAGCTTGAGAGGCAGAGCAAGGAGCTGATCGCTTTTTTGCAGGATAAAGGATATGAGGTGAAGGTGGCACAGAGTTCGATCGAGGATGAGGCGATCGAGGCAGTGCGCAAGCACTTCGGTGGCAAGAAGAGTGAGCAGGCGCAGGAGGCACAGCAGCCTGCAGCGGCAAAGGAGGAACCGAAGGCAGAAGCGCCGCAGAAACCGGCACAGGCGGAGCCTGCAAAGGAAGAAGCGCCGCAGAAACCGGCACAGGCGGAGCCTGCAAAGGAAGAAGCGCCTAAGGCAGCGGCAGAAAAGCCGAAGGAGGAGGCTCCGAAAAAGAAAAAGATCATCTTTGTGAGCAACCCGCATAATTCCAAGATGCAGGGACAGCGTCCGGGGCAGAATGGGCAGAACCGCAACGGAAACGGCTACGGCGACAGACGTCCGCAGAACGGAAACGGTGGCAGACCGGTACAGGCACAGAATGTACCGCACAAGATCATCCGTCCGACCCAGAAGCCGATCCCGGTGACGGCGGAGCCTTACGAGGTGCGTCAGCGTCAGCAGCAGGAAAGAAGGATGGAACAGCAGAGACGCGAGAAGGAGAGTCTGGCTGAAAAGCAGCGTCAGGAGCAGGAACGCCAGACAGCGGCAGAACGCCAGACAACACAGGAGCGTCAGCCGGCGCAGGAGCGTCCCGCTTACAATAATAACCAGAACCGTCCGGGAAGCCAGCAGCGCCCGATGAATCAGGAGAGACGAGCAAATGGCGGAGAATACAGAAGAAATGAAAACCAGGGTCGCCCGGGCTATGGCAACGGCCAGAACGATCGCAGGGGCGGCGGCTCTGCTTCAGGCTTTAACCGTGGCGGCGGAAATAATGACCGCCCTCAGAGAGGCAATGGAGGGCCGGACAATCGATTTAAGAAAAATAACGGTCAGAAGGACTTTATGCCCGAGACGTCTGTCAAGGACATGGAGAAGCACCGGGATGAAGAAAAGCGCAGGGCAAATGCAGACCGCGACAAGAGATCCAAGAAGGATCTGATCTACGAGGATGACGAGGCGGCGATGAAGAACCGCAACAAAGCCGGGCGTTTCATCAAGCCGGAGAAGAAGGCAGAGGAGCCGGAGGCAGAACAGATCAAAGTGATCACGATCCCGGAGAGCCTCACGATCAAGGAGCTGGCAGATAAGATGAAGATCCAGCCGTCAGCCATCATCAAGAAGCTCTTCCTTCAGGGACAGATCGTAACGGTGAACTCCGAGATCACCTTTGAGGACGCGGAGAACATCGCGATCGACTATGAGATCATCTGTGAGAAGGAAGTGAAGGTGGACGTCATCGAGGAACTTCTGAGAGAGGATGAAGAGGACGAGGCAGATATGGTCAAAAGACCGCCGGTCATCTGTGTTATGGGTCATGTTGACCACGGTAAGACCTCCCTGCTGGATGCGATCCGTAAGACGAATGTGACAGACAAGGAAGCGGGCGGTATCACGCAGGCGATCGGTGCCTACACCGTCAATGTCAAGGGACAGAGCATTACCTTCCTTGATACGCCGGGACATGAAGCGTTCACGGCGATGCGTATGCGCGGCGCGAACTCGACAGACATCGCAGTACTTGTCGTTGCGGCAGACGACGGCGTTATGCCGCAGACGGTCGAGGCGATCAACCATGCAAAGGCAGCAGGAATCGAGATCATCGTGGCTGTCAACAAGATCGATAAGCCCAATGCCAACATCGACCGCGTAAAGCAGGAGATGACGGAATACGAGCTGATTCCGGTAGACTGGGGCGGAACGACCGAGTTCGTTCCGGTATCTGCAAAGTCTGGTGAAGGAATCGAGAATTTATTGGAAACCATCCTTTTGACGGCAGAGATCCTGGAGCTGAAGGCCAATCCGAACCGGAATGCAAGAGGTCTTGTCATCGAGGCAGAGCTGGATAAGGGACGCGGACCGGTCGCAACGGTTCTGGTACAGAAGGGTACGCTTCATGTGGGAGACTTTATCTCCGCAGGGTCTAGCCACGGTAAGGTCAGAGCCATGGTCGACGATAAGGGAAGAAGAGTGAAAGAGGCAGGACCGTCCACACCGGTAGAGATTCTGGGACTTTCCGATGTTCCGAGCGCAGGCGAAGTATTTGTAGTCCATGAGAACGACAAGAGTGCGAAGGCCTATGCCGAGACATATAAGGCACAGCACAAAGAAGAAATGCTGGCAGATACCAAGACCAGAATGTCTCTGGATGATCTGTTCAGCCAGATCCAGGAAGGCAATCTGAAGGAGCTGAACCTGATCGTCAAGGCAGACGTACAGGGCAGCGTCGAGGCGGTTAAGCAGAGTCTGATGAAGCTCTCCAACGAGGAGGTCGTTGTAAAATGTATCCACGGCGGCGTCGGAGCGATCAACGAGTCCGATGTCACGCTGGCATCCGCATCTTCCGCGATCATCATCGGCTTCAATGTAAGACCGGATGCGACGGCAAAGGCGATCGCAGACCGCGAGGGCGTAGACGTCAGATTGTACAAGGTAATCTATCAGGCGATCGAGGACATTGAGGCAGCCATGAAGGGGATGCTGGATCCTGTATATGAGGAGAAGGTGATCGGTCATGCTGAGGTACGACAGATCTTCAAGGCTTCTGCGATCGGTAATATCGCCGGATCCTACGTGCTTGACGGTATGTTCCAGAGAGGCTGCAAGATCCGTATCACCAGAGAGGGCGAGCAGATCTATGAAGGCGAGCTGGCGTCCCTCAAGCGGTTTAAGGACGATGTAAAGGAAGTCAAGGCAGGATACGAGTGCGGTCTTGTGTTTGACGGATTTGATAAGATGCAGGAACTGGATATTGTAGAAGCCTACATTATGGTTGAGGTTCCCAGATAGGAACCGAAAAGCGCAATGACCGGCTTTGGGTGTCCTTAGGATGACAGAGAGGCAGGGTGAATGATAAATGCGTAAAAACAGTGTGAAAAATACAAGGATCAACGGAGAAGTGCAGCGCGTGCTGGCAGAGATCATCCGGGGCGGGATCAAGGATCCAAGGATCGCCCCGATGACCTCTGTGGTAGCGGTGGAGGTTGCGCCGGATCTTAAGACCTGTAAAGCGTGGATCAGCGTGTACGGGGATGAAAAGGCGCAGGCAGATACACTTGCCGGGCTGAACAGTGCGGAGGGATATATCCGCAGCCAGCTTGCCAAGACCATCAATCTGCGAAATACGCCGGAGATCACATTTATAATGGATCAGTCGATCGCATACGGAGTCAATATGTCGAAGCTGATCGATGAGGTAAACAAAGAGTCATGACAGCACAGACAAGGATAATGGAAGAAATCAAAGGCGCGGGATCGGTGGCGATCAGCGGGCACGTGAGGCCGGACGGCGACTGTGTCGGCTCCTGCATGGGGCTGTATCTGTATCTGCGCAAAGAGATGCCGGATGCAGAGATCGCGGTCTATCTGGAGAAACCGGCGGATATTTTCGACTGTATTGACAGCGTGGAGGATATCCGGTCCGACTTTTCCACAGACAAGGTCTACGACGTGTTCGTAGCGCTGGACTGCAACGAAGAAAGGCTGGGAGGCGCCGCAGAGATCTTCCGCAGGGCAAAGAAGAAGATCAATATTGATCATCATGTGAGCAATGCGGGGGATGGCGACGTCAACATTGTGGAGGCGCATCGAAGCTCCACGGCAGAACTTTTGTATGATCTGCTGGATCCGGAGAAGATTGACGAGCCGGTGGCGAAAGCGCTCTATATCGGGATCGTACATGATACGGGCGTGTTCCGGTATTCCAACACCTCTCCACGGACGATGCAGGTGGCAGCAGAACTTCTTAAATTTGGATTTAATTTTTCGAAGATCATTGACGAGACTTTTTTCCAGAAAACCTATAACCAGAGCCAGATCATGGGAAGAGCAGTTCTGGAGAGCGTGCGTTTTCTGGATGGAAAAGGGATTGTCAGTGTCGTCAGCAGAAAGATGATGGATTTCTATCAGGTGACGGCAAAGGATATGGACGGGATCATCAATCAGTTGATCGCGGTGAAGGATGTGGAGTGCGCCATCTTTATGTATGAGACAGGGACGCTGGAGTACAAGGTCAGCATGCGCTCCAAGGGCGCGGTGGATGTGTCGGCGATCGCAGTCAAGTTTGGCGGCGGTGGACACGTAAGAGCTGCCGGCTGTACCATGAACGGCACCTGCCATGACAACATCAACAATCTTTCGATCGAAATAGCAGCGCAGCTTAATATGTAACGCAGAATATCTGGCGGGCACAGAAAAGATGCCCGCTATTTTCGTGTGTCAGGAAATCGCTCGGAATATCAGATTAGGCGAAAGCCTGCGGCAGGAGGATTATGTATAACGGAATCATCAATGTATATAAGGAAGCAGGATTCACCTCCCACGATGTGGTGGCAAAGTTAAGAGGGATCCTGAGACAGAAGAAGATAGGGCATACCGGTACGCTGGATCCGGATGCGGTTGGCGTTCTTCCGGTGTGTCTCGGCTCCGGGACGCGGCTGTGCGATATGCTGACCGACTGGAATAAGGAGTATATCGCACAGCTGCGACTGGGCGTGACGACAGATACGCAGGATCTTTCGGGACAGGTGCTCACGCAGGCTTCCGCAGAGAGTCTGGATGCGCTGAGTCCGGCGAAGGTGGAAGAGGCGATAAAGTCCTTTCAGGGAAAATACGAACAGATCCCGCCGATGTATTCGGCTCTCAAGGTCAACGGCAAGAAGCTGTATGAGCTTGCCAGGGAGGGAAAAGAGGTCGAACGCAAGGCAAGGACGGTCGAGATCACAGAACTGGAGATCCTGGAGAGCAGCCTGCCGGTCGTGAAAATGCGGGTGGTATGTTCCAAAGGAACTTATATCCGGACGCTCTGCCATGACATAGGAGAAAAACTTGGCGTGGGAGGTGCGATGCAGTCTCTGCAAAGAAGCCGGGTAGGAATCTTCCGAATGGAGGACGCCCTGACGCTATCCAAACTGGAGGAACTGCGCGATGAGGATAAAGTTACAGATGTTATCATAGAGCCGGACGCTGTTTTTGCCGAAAAACAGGCGGTTTACGTCAATGAGCTGGGAGAGAAGTTTGTAAAAAACGGAAACCAGCTGACAGCGGCGCATCTGGAAAAAGCCGGTCATTTTGAGCAGGGCGAGCAGGTCCGGGTCTATGATACCGGGCGGAATTTCTGCGGGATCTATGAGTACCGTGCAGGGGAGAGAAAACTCTGGCCGGTCAAAATGTTTCTGACGAAGGACTGACGCAGGCAACGACGGAAAAAAACAGAATTTCAAGTTGCCTGGAAACGAGGATTAGGATGCAGATTATAGAAAATACAACGGATTTTCATATGACGGGAAAAAGTGCGGTAGCGATCGGCAAGTTCGACGGGATCCATCTGGGACACCAACGGCTGCTTGAGCGGCTTCTGGAACAGAAAAAGAACGGACTGCTAGCAACTGTCTTTACATTTGACCACTCCGCGGCGGCTTTCTTCGGGACAGAGGAAAAAGAGCTGACGACGCGGCAGGAGAAGAGAGAAATCTTTGAAAGCATGGGAATCGATGTGCTGATCGAATTTCCGCTGAACAAGGAAACAGCGGCGACGGAGCCGGAGGATTTCATCAGAAAGTATCTGCGGGATCAGATGAAGGCGGCTTATATCTGCGCAGGATCAGATGTCTCTTTTGGCAGAAAAGGAGCTGGAAATTATATCCTGCTTAAACAATTAGCAGAAGAATGTGATTATCAGATCGAGATCATCGACAAGGTGCAGGTGGATGGAGAGGACGTCAGCTCCACCAGAGTGCGCAGCGCCGTCCGTGATGGCAGAATGGAAGAGGCAGCCCGCCTGCTGGGGACGCCTTACCGTATCAGCGGAACGGTGGAGCACGGAAGAAAACTGGGGAGCACGCTCGGCATGCCGACGGCGAATCTGCTGCCCCCGCAGGACAAGCTGCTTCCACCAAACGGCGTCTATTACTCGAAAGTGTGTCTGGAAGGATGCGAGTACCGGGGAATCTCGAATGTCGGCTATAAGCCGACGGTCAGCGACCGCAGGATCCTTGGCGTAGAGACGTATCTGTATGACTTTGACGGAGATATCTATGGGCAGGACATGGCGGTTGAGCTGCTCGCTTTCCGCAGACCGGAAATGAAGTTTGACGGCGTGGAGGCGCTCAAGGAGCAGATGCAGAAGGATATCGAGGCGGGGAGAGTCTGGAGGGCTTGAACTGTGAAGTGTGTGTGAACACAGGGGTGTTTCCTTGACAGACTTTCGTCGCTTTGATATAATGGAGCACGTAATTGTTACGGAATTATTACAAATGAATTACGAACTCGTTATGAACAGAAATGGATGAGGAATGATGAAGAGATTAAAGGTTTTATGTCTGCTTGCCGGCTGCAGCGCCATGCTGTTTACTGCGATCCCGGTGCAGGCGAAAGCACCGTCCCTTCTGGAGAGCATCTCGCAGAATACCTCCGAGGAGGAGCAGACAACGGAAGAGAAGACGGAGCAGGTGCCGGGCGGACAGTTCGACATCTTGAATACAGAGACAACTACAGAGAATAAAGCGAAGGTGCAGGATGTGCTGGGTGAGCCAGTGGGTGCAAACGCGATCCTCAGCGCCAACAAGACGGCAGAAGAGTATGCGCAGGCATACGAAAAGGGAAAGAACGCGAACTGGGGTTACACAAACCTGGGGATCGCGGATGTCGAAAAGGGAAATCTGAACATTCGCGCTGTGGCAGATCAGGAGGGCAAGCTGGTCGGAAAGCTGCCGAAGGACGCGGCGTGCGAAGTGCTGGACGAGGACGGAACATGGGCGCATATCCAGTCCGGAAAGGTAGAGGGCTATGTGAGCTGCGATTATCTGCTGACCGGTATTTCAGCGATCCATAAAGCGCAGGAGCTTGCAACGACGATGGCGACCGTGACGACGGACAGCCTGAAGGTGCGCGCGGAGGCGAACACCGATTCTGAGGTTATCACGATGGTGCCGAACGGAGAAGAGCTGGAGGTTGCAGACGTAGAGGGCGACTGGGTGCGCGTATATCTGGATGACGAAGAGGTTTTCGTCTCGGCAGATTATGTGGACGTCAGCTCAGAGTTGTCGACGGCGGTGACCATGACGGAGCTTCTGTATGGACAGGGCGTGTCGGATGTGCGGGTAGACCTTTGCCAGTATGCGAAGGAATTTCTCGGAAATCCGTACGTATGGGGCGGTACGAGCCTGACAAACGGTGCGGACTGTTCCGGCTTTGTGCTTAGCGTATTCAAGAAGTATGGAATCAGCCTGCCGCATCACTCGGTAGCACAGGCGAACTGCGGAACCAAGATCAGCGTGTCGGAGGCACAGCCGGGCGATCTGATCTTTTATGGCAAAGGAAGCCGGATCAACCATGTGGCGATCTACATCGGCGGCGGTCAGGTGATCCACGCCAGCAGTCCCAAGACGGGAATCAAGATTTCCAATGTATCTTACCGGACGCCGGTCAAGGCAGTCAGGATCCTGAACGATTAGAGCACACCGGATGACGGAAATTCCAGAATTCCTGCTTTACAAGGCAAGGGGATTGTGTTAAAATTACAAAGTATGATTTTAGCCGATGCTCGGGATGGGAGACTCCAACCCATGCTTAGTGTCAGGCGATTGAGAGGAAACCCCTCTACAGGAAAGGAGAAACAATGATTTCGAAGGAAAAGAAAACAGCAATTATCAATGAGTATGCAAGAACACCTGGCGATACCGGTTCACCGGAGGTACAGGTTGCCGTTCTGACAGCAAGAATCCAGGAGCTTACAGAGCATCTGAAAGAGAACCCGAAGGATCATCATTCCAGAAGAGGACTTCTGAAGATGGTAGGTCAGAGACGTGGACTTCTTTCATACCTCAAGGATAAGGATATCGAAAGATATCGTGCACTGATCGAAAAGCTCGGTCTTCGTAAGTAAGACACAAAATAACAGGGTGGGCGTAAAGGCGGACCGATGTCTGGCATTACCCACCCTTTTGTTAATGTGTTGCAACTGCTGGTATGCGGGGTGGAAGAGGCATCCGAGACCACAGCTATATCTGCAAATGGACGGAGAAGAAATTTGTGGCTGTATCTGTAGTTTCGGCATCTTCTACCTTGAACATTCGGGCAAAAGGAATCAAAGAAAAGAATCAGTAAAGGAGAGAAGATTATGTACAAAAGTTACACCATGGAACTTGCCGGCCGTACCCTTCGTGTAGATATCGGAAGAGTCGGAAAGCAGGCAAACGGATGCGCGTTCATGCAGTACGGTGAGACAACCGTTCTTTCTACAGCGACCGCATCAGACAAGCCGAGGGATGGAATCGATTTCTTCCCTTGCAGCGTTGAGTATGAAGAAAAGCTGTACGCCGTTGGAAAGATTCCCGGCGGTTTTAACAAGAGAGAGGGAAAAGCGTCCGAGAACGCAGTTCTTACGAGCCGTGTGATCGACAGACCGATGCGTCCGCTGTTCCCAAAGGATTACAGAAACGACGTAACCCTGAACAATATGGTTATGAGCGTTGATCCGGAGTGCCGTCCGGAGCTGGTTGCCATGATCGGAACCGCGATCGCAACCTGTATCTCTGATATTCCATTTGATGGTCCCTGTGCTATGACGCAGATCGGTATGGTAGACGGAGAGCTGATCGTGAATCCTTCCCAGATCCAGTGGGATAAGGGCGATCTGAAGATGACAGTAGCCTCCACAGCAGAGAAGGTTATTATGATCGAGGCCGGTGCGAACGAAGTACCGGAGCCTAAGATGATCGAAGCGATCTACAAGGCGCATGAGGTAAACCAGACGATCATTGAGTTCATCAACAAGATCGTAGCTGAGGTTGGTAAGCCGAAGCACTCTTATGAGAGCTGCGCAATCCCGGCACAGATGTTTGAGGATATGAAGAAGATCGTCACACCTGAAGAGATGGAGACAGCCGTTTTCACTGATGAAAAGCAGGTTCGTGAAGAAAATATCAAGAATGTGACCGCAAAGCTGGAAGAGGCTTTTGCAGACAACGAAGAGTATCTTGCCGTACTTGGCGAGGCAGTATATCAATATCAGAAAAAGACCGTTCGTAAGATGATCCTCAAGGATCACAAGCGTCCGGATGGCCGTGCACTCGACCAGATCAGACCGCTGGCAGCGGAAGTGGATATTATCCCCCGCGTGCATGGTTCCGCAATGTTCACCCGTGGACAGACACAGATCTGTAACGTATGTACACTGGCTCCGCTTTCCGAGGTACAGAAGGTTGACGGACTGGATGAGAACATTACTTCCAAGAGATATATGCACCACTACAACTTCCCGTCTTATTCCGTAGGAGAGACGAAGGTTAGCCGTGGACCGGGACGTAGAGAGATCGGACACGGAGCACTCGCAGAGAGAGCACTGCTTCCGGTACTTCCTTCCGAGGAAGAGTTCCCGTATGCGATCCGTACCGTATCGGAGACATTTGAGTCCAACGGATCAACATCGATGGCGTCCACCTGTGCATCCTGTATGTCGCTGATGGCAGCCGGCGTTCCGATCAAGAAAATGGTAGCAGGTATTTCCTGCGGACTGGTAACCGGTGATACCGACGACGACTTCGTTCTGCTGACAGATATTCAGGGACTTGAGGACTTCTTCGGAGATATGGACTTCAAGGTAACCGGTACACACGACGGAATCACGGCAATCCAGATGGATATCAAGATTCACGGTTTGACCAGACCGATCGTGGAAGGTGCGATCGCAAGATGCCGTGACGCAAGAGAGTTTATTATGGCGAACTGTATGGTTCCTGCCATTGCAGCACCTCGTAAAGAGGTTGGCAAATATGCACCGAAGATCATTTCTATCCAGATCGATCCCGACAAGATCGGTGATGTGGTCGGACAGAGAGGAAAGACCATCAATGAGATCATTGCCCGTACCGGCGTTAAGATCGACATTACAGATGACGGACAGGTTTCCGTATGCGGCACAGAGCAGGAGATGATGGACAAGGCGGTAGAGATGATCAAGATGATCACGACCGATTTTGAGGAAGGTCAGATCTTTAAGGGTAAAGTTGTCAGCATCAAGGAGTTTGGCGCGTTTATCGAGTTTGCTCCCGGAAAAGAGGGAATGGTTCACATCTCCAAGATCGCGAAGGAAAGAATCAACCATGTTGAGGATGTCCTGACACTTGGCGATGAGGTAACCGTCGTATGTCTTGGCAAGGACAAGATGGGCAGGATCAGCTTCTCCATGAAGGATGTTGCGCAGGTATAATTTAGCCTGTCATAGAGTAAGAAATATTTTAGTACAAAAAATAACCCGGAAATCTGTTATGGATTTCCGGGATTTTTTGTTTAGATCCATTTGGAAAAATCAGCCGCACGCTCTTCGCAGTATTTGCAGCGGTAGATCTCCTTCTTTTCATCGGAAAGGACGAAAACGTGGGGAAGACCCTGCTCGATCGAGGTGATGCAGCGGGGATTCTTGCATTTGATGACGTTCCGGATCTCTTTGGGGAGCACCAGTTCCTTCTTGTCCACGATCTCGCCGTCTTTGATGACGTTGACGGTGATGTTGTGGTCGAGAAAGGCGAGGATGTCCAGATCCAGCATATTAATATCACATTCTACCTTGAGAATGTCCTTTTTGCCCATCTTGTTGCTGCGGGCATTTTTGATGATTGCCACGGTGCAGTCGAGTTTGTCGAGCTGCAGGTGATGATAGATGGAAAGGCTCTTGCCGGCAGCGATATGATCCAGCACGAAGCCCTCTTCAATTTTACCAACATTTAACATAGGATGCCTCATTTCTGCGCAGCCAGTCTGCGCACATTTTCATGGAAATTGCTCGTATGTAGTGGAGATAATTCCCTTTTTAGGAAACGGTGATCCCCAGCAGGGTGAGGATGAGCGCCATACGCACATACACGCCGTACTGCGCCTGACGGAAGTATACGGCGCGCGGATCATCGTCGACCTCTACCGAAATCTCATTGACACGGGGAAGGGGATGCAGCACCAGCATATCCGGCTTGGCGGCGACGAGCTTTTCCTTGTTCAGGACATAAAAATCTTTCAGACGGACATAATCTTCTTCGTTGAAGAAACGTTCTTTCTGGACTCTGGTCATATAGAGTAGATCCAGCTCCGGCATACAGTCCTCGAGACGGATCACTTCCTTGTAGGGAATCTGCTTTTCAGAAAGCATATCCGTGATGTAGTCGGGGACCTTCAGCTCCGGCGGGGAGATGAAGATAAAGTGGATATTGGGATAGCGGATCAGCGCGTTGATCAGGGAGTGGACAGTTCTGCCAAATTTCAGATCGCCGCACAGACCGATCGTAAAGTCGCCCAGACGACCTTTCAGAGAGCGGATGGTAAGAAGGTCGGTCAGAGTCTGTGTGGGATGCTGGTGTCCGCCGTCGCCTGCATTGATCACCGGGATACGGGAGTGACTGGCTGCTACCATAGGCGCGCCCTCCTTGGGGTGGCGCATGGCGCAGATATCGGCATAGCAGGAGATGATGCGGATGGTGTCGGATACGCTTTCTCCCTTGGATGCGGAAGAACTGCCCGCATCGGAAAAGCCGAGAACTTTACCGCCAAGATTCAGCATGGCCGCTTCAAAGCTAAGCCGCGTTCTTGTGCTTGGTTCATAGAAGCAGGTGGCGAGTTTTTTGCCTTCGCAGGCATGTGCATATTTCTCCGGATTGGTCTCAATGTCTGAGGCAAGCTGGAAAAGTGTATCCAGTTCTTCTACAGAGAAATCAAGAGGGTTCATTAAGTGTCTCATGGATTTTCTCATTTCTGCGCACGATTCATGGAGAGCGGGTGTCCGGTGCGCGTGGGTCGATTCCCGTCTCCGGTGTCCGGTGCGGAGTGCTTCTTCCGTACCGTTCTATTTCCATAAAAATAGAAGAGAAATGATCTCTTCTATTTTATATGTCATTATGATTGATAGGTCAGCAGGTCGCTGACTGCTTTTCTCTTGGGAGCCGCCGGTGATTCATCGGGATATCCGACAGGGATCAGAGCAACGAGCTCCCGATCGTCCGGAATGGAAAGGAGCGACGTCACGGTGTCCTGATCGAAAAGCCCCATGATAACGGAACCGATTCCCTTTTCATAGGCTGCCAGACAGAAGGTCTGGGAAGCAACGCCGGCGTCAAACATCTGCCAGCCATCCTTACGGACGGTGCTGTAGGAACCATCGCGTTCAAAGCCGCTGCGGTTTTTGATAACGGTAACAGCGATCAGCATAGGTGCCTGATCTATAATTTTGCCATTTCCCGGAAAGATAGAAGTGCCTTCCGTGGCGATCCGATTTTTTAATTCACCCTCCACAGCAATATAGCGGGTGATCTGTGTGTGCTTCCAGCTGGGCGCATAGGATGCAAGCTCAATGATCTCTTCCAGCACATCGTGTGGAACCGGATCCGGTTTAAAGCGGCGGATACTTCTGCGTCCAAGAATACAGTCTTTTGCATTCATATCAAATACCTCCCTATTGTGTGATTCCGATGTTTTTTCTCTATATCTTGTACATCATATCATAAAGACAGAGGGGATTCAAGATGACATTTTCATTTTTGATTGTAGAAAAAGTGGGGGTATGATATAGTGAAAACAGCGAATTTACGAAAGGATGGCAAGGACATGGAAAAGGAAAAAGAAGAACTGTTAGAGAAGCAGACGCCGGAGACGGAGGAAGCCGATGAGGAAAAGAAATACATCGAAAGAAAACGGTGGTTATTTTTGGGTCTGCCGTTCACTTTCACCAAATATACAGTCAATGAGGAGGTCATCACCATCAATACGGGATTGCTGAGCACAAAAGAAAACGACTGTTATTTATATAAAGTACAGGATGTGGAGCTGATTACAACACTGGCAGAGCGGCTCGTAGGGGTAGGAACGATTGCCTGCTATACGGGAGACAACACGCACCCGCAGCTTTTCATCACACACGTAAAGCATGCAAAGGAGATCAAAGATTTTATCCTTCATGCGTCGGAAAAGGCGAGAAGAAAGCGGCGTACCATGAACACATTGAACATAGATGCGGCGGATATTGAGGACGGAGAGTTTTAGGAAGTCTGTTGGTCATTCTCGCGCAGAAGACGCTCAAACAACAGGCCGGAGATAAACCAGCAGGGTGCATAATCCAGGCGGATGATCCCGGCAAGATTCCATTTGGCTTTTTTGTAATTCCAGGGACACAGATCGCGTCTGGTCAGCCAAAGACCGGTCAGGTACTCTCCGGTGAAGATCATGACGGTGTACACCAGGCCGCGGAAAAGTGCATTGCAGCGCCTCAGAAGACGGCTGATGGGAGCGAGAAAGGCTGCCATGCCATAGATCGGAAACATCCAGATGGATGTCGTTCCGGCGAGCCGGAAATCTCTTCTGCGGAAAGCGTGAAACGCGGTGAACACGATCTCAAGGCACCAGCCGAGCAGACCGCAGTGGATAAAGTTGTGAATGAATCGATTCATAGAAAACCTCTTTTCTATAGGAAATGACAGGGATACCGGATGTTCTGGCAGGCGTATTCGGGCAAAATACCGACAGAAGAACGCTGGATCTGCCGGAGATCTATTTATAGTATGGGCGGGAAGAACGGATTTATACTAGCCAGCGGAAAGGACGGAAAATGAATTACAGGGAAGCGACAGAATATATAGAAGAATTGCAGCAGTACGGGAGTGTTCTGGGGCTTGATTCCATGCGCGAGCTTTGCAGCCGGCTGGGAAATCCACAGGACGAACTCCGGTTTGTACATATCGCCGGGACGAACGGAAAGGGTTCGGTGCTGGCCTATGTGTCTACCATCCTCAAGGAGGCAGGGTATCGCGTGGGAAGATACCTCTCGCCAACGATCACGGATTACCGGGAGCGATTTCAGATTGACGGCCGGTTCATCACGCAGTCGGGGCTTTGTAAATATCTGGAGCAGGTGAAAGAGGCGGCAGAATCGATGGCGGCAGAGGGAAAACCGCATCCGACGCCGTTTGAGGTGGAAACGGCGGTCGCTTTTCTCTATTTTCTGGATAAGAAATGCGACATCGTGGTGCTTGAGACCGGACTTGGCGGCGCATTGGATGCGACGAACGTGGTGAAGACGACGGTGGCGGCGGTCTTTGCGTCGATCAGCATGGATCACATGGCGATCCTGGGGGATACGCTGGAGAAGATCGCGCTCGTCAAGGCGGGAATTATGAAAGACCGCTGTTATGTCGTCACGGCAAGACAGGATCCGGCGGTTGCAAAGATCCTCAAGCAGGCTGCCCTGCTGCGAAAGTGTAAATTGTATACGGCGGATGCAGAGAGAGCGAAGCAGGTATACTACGGTGTGACGAAGCAGCGCTTTACCTATGCGGGATATAAGAATCTGGAAATCAGCATGCTGGGAAAATTCCAGATTGAAAATGCGGTGGTGGCTGTCGAGACGATACAGGTGCTTGCAAAGGCAGGATTTCCGGTCAAGGAGGAGGCGCTGCGCAGGGGACTGCTGCTGACAAGCTGGCCGGGACGTTTCTCTGTGATCGGCAAAAAGCCTTTGTTCATCGCGGACGGAGCGCATAATGAGGACGCGTCCAGGAGGCTGGCAGAGAGCCTGCAATTCTACTTTGCAGAGAAAAAAATGATCTTTATCCTGGGGATGCTGAAGGATAAGGAGTATGAAAAAGTAATAAATAACACTTGTAATATGGCGGAGCACATCATTACTGTAACGCCGCCTATCCGGGAGAGAGCCATGCCGGCTTATGAACTTGCGCAGGCCGTGCGGGAGTGCAACGGAAATGTGACGGTGGCGGACAGCGTGCCGGAGGCGGTGGAGATCGCCTACCTGCTCGCGAGCAGAGAGAAAGATGCTGTGATCGTGGCGTTTGGTTCGTTGTCGTATCTCGGAGAACTGATGAAGGTTGTGGAACACCGAGATACGATCCGCAGGGACGATCATGGGATAGAGAGGATATAAGAAGATGAAAATAGGACAGAGAGAGTTTCAGGACAGTGGGCATACCTATGTGATGGGGATCCTGAATGTGACACCGGATTCCTTTTCGGACGGAGGAAAATACACAGAGATGGATCAGGCGCTCCGGCATGTGGAGGAAATGATCGGAGAAGGAATGGATATTCTTGACATCGGAGGAGAATCCACCAGACCGGGGTACACCCTGCTGTCAGATGAGGAAGAAATCAGCCGGGTAGTTCCTGTAATAGAAAAAGTTGAAAGTGAATTTAACATTCCAATTTCGCTGGATACCTATAAGTCGGCGGTAGCGGAAGCCGGCATCCGGGCAGGCGCGGACATGATCAATGACATTTGGGGACTCAAGTATGACGACCGGCTGGCGGACGTGATTGCCAGGGCACAGGTTCCGTGTTGTCTGATGCACAACCGGAAAGAGCCGGACTACCACAATTACATGGAGGATGTGCTGGAGGATCTCAGAGAAACGATCCGTATTGCCCACAGAGCGGGGATAAGCGATGAAAATATCATGCTGGATCCGGGCGTCGGCTTTGGCAAGACCTATGAAAACAATCTGGAGATCATAGGCAGTCTGGACAGGCTCAAAGAACTGGGTTACCCGGTGCTTCTGGGGACGAGCCGCAAGTCGGTCATCGGCCTGACACTGGATCTGCCGGCTTCGGAGCGCGTGGAGGGAACGCTGGTGACAACGGTGTATGCGGTGCTCAAGGGAGCATCGTATGTGCGTGTGCACGATGTGAAGGAGAATGTGCGGGCAATCCGCATGGCAGAGGCAATCCTGCAGGCGTCCCGCTGACCATGAGATAAGGGCAGAAACAGAGAGAAAGCGATAGACGGAGGGTGAAGATGGATCAGATCAGAATTGAGGAACTACAGGTGTTTGCCCACCATGGGGTATACCCGGAAGAAAATGAAAAGGGACAGAATTTCTATATCAATGCAGAGCTCTATACGGATACCAGAGAGGCGGGCGTGATGGATGATCTGGAGCTCTCCACGAATTATGGGGAGGTGTGCCGGTTTATCCACACATTTCTCACGGAAAATACCTATAAGCTGATCGAGACGGCTGCGGAACGCTGTGCGGAGGCGGTTCTTTTGCAGTTTTCCAGAATACGCGGCATCACCCTGGAGGTTCGCAAGCCGGAGGCGCCGATCAAACTGCCTTTTGGGTCGGTATCTGTTAAAATAACACGTGGTTGGAAAAGAGCATATCTCGCCTGCGGTTCTAATATGGGCGACCGGGAAAACTATCTGAACAAGGCGGTGGAAGAGCTGCGTCAGGACAGAAAGTGTCGGGTGGTGGCAGTATCTGACTGGATGGATACGACGCCGTACGGAGAGGTGGAGCAGGATAATTTCCTCAACGGGGCGATCGCAGTAGATACGCTGTATCCGCCGCAGGAGCTGCTTGAATTTCTGCATGAGGTGGAACGGGAAAATGACAGAGAGAGACTGGTCCACTGGGGACCGAGAACGTTGGATCTGGATATTCTTTTGTATGAGGGATGCACGATGTATACGGAAAAGCTCAAGATCCCGCATATCGATATGCACAACCGGGATTTTGTTTTAAAACCCCTGATGCAGATCGCACCCTATGAGGTGCATCCGCTTCTGGGCAAAACCATTGCACAGCTCTATGAGGCTGTGCAGAATGGCGGGGAAAAACATATTCTTTAGATGGAAACGTTTTATTTTTTGAGCTGATCCACTGCAGCCTGCATAGCGGCGTCGAAGGTCGTGACGTTGATATCGCCGAAAGTGCTCGTCTGGTATACCGGCGTGGGTTCTTCATAGGCGTTGAAGTAGACATACCGGGAAGTGATATTGATATTGGTAAAGACGCCTTCTTTGACGGTTTCCGGGTTGCTGCCGTCAATCAGCATACGCTTCAGCGCGGGCGACTGTGCGGAGCTTACCTGGTAGTAGATCATATTGTCGTAGATATTGAAGAAATCAAGGCGCTCATCGGTGAGAACCTCGATGACATTGTCGGTGAAGGAGTAGCGGCACAGACGGTAATTGTTGTCGATGTCCATATAATATACGTAGCCGTCCTGGAGGATCGGATTCCAGACATTGGCTTCCCACACAACGGAAGAGGTGTCTGTGGAAGTGTCAAGGGCGTGCAGGTAATGATCCTTTTCAGAGCCGGAATAATAGATGACGCCGTCCTTACAGCTGTTGGGGCTGATGATCTCTGCGGCGATGGACTTGGCGTCCTTTTTGTCAATGCGGACTTTCTCGAGGGAAGGTCCTTTTTGATTGTCGTATTTCTGATAATACAGATAGTTGCCGCAAAGCTGCATGGATACGATATAGGAGCGATCCAGACACATCGTTTTATTACCCTTGAGGTTGCAGCGGTAAATGCCGTAGGTGTTCATCAGATAGCCAAGTCCTGATCCGTTTGCCTTGGAGATCATCGAGTAGTAGAGATATTTTCCCGCGGCGTTGATGGAAGAGACGGAATTGTCGCCGAGCTTGACAAGGTCTGTCTCATCCGGATTCATGGAATACAGTGTGTAGTCGTCGTAAGCGTTGGCGAAGTAGACGCGGTCCTCTGTCTCGCAGAAATAGCCGCCGTTGTTCAGGTTGCCGGGAGTGTTTCCCGTCACATTTTCCTCGTTCATGGTGATCCTGCCGCTGAATATGAGCAGTACCGCCAATACAATAATTATAACACCTGTTATTGATAAAATCAGGATGTTTTTACTCTTTGAAGTCATGGAGATTCCCCTTTCCGTATGTAAGGCTGACAGACTGTGCACACCGGATAGGATCCGCTATGTAAAGTTCCTGTAAAAGCCTTGTAATAACCCTATTATATCCGCAAAGTTTCTTGCTATCAAGGGGGTTTTGGTATACACTATTAACAGTTCAGCCATAGAATGAAGCGCAGGCTGAACGAGCGTGCCTGCACACGCAGGGCAGACTTCGCTTCATTCTATGAGC